>Ga0326514_10000048_pt1 | contig 69586 bp, 121 predicted proteins | sample 3_2548_0518_D_FD_203653 | JGI IMG/M metagenome (GOLD analysis project Ga0326514, IMG submission 203653) | Bovine rumen microbial communities from UC Davis, California, United States - 3_2548_0518 | ecosystem: Host-associated > Mammals > Digestive system > Stomach > Rumen | place: USA... | reverse complement strand
TTTATGGAATAATGGACGTTCTTTGTCCTCATCTTCAAATCGTACCTGCCAAGAACAATCACCTGATGTCTTAATGATACCTTCCATGACAATATCATCATAATTGTTCAAGACTGTTCCATAGTCGAAATATTCTTGCTTATCAAAAATATTTTCATGATTCTCTTCCCAATACTTAATGATATTATGAACATGCTTTACAACTAAATCAAAATCAAGATTAAACTTAATTGTATAAGCCTTATTAATAGCTTTTACATATTCAAACTCATAACCTTCACGTTCATAAGACCAAGAATCCCATGCTGATAAAAGTCTAAACACCTCAGGAACATCTTTCTCATTATATCTTTCATTAAATGCATCATAAAGATATTCATATACACAAAGGATTGCAGACTTAGTTGTATTACGAACACCTACTGCATCACTAAAATGTTCCTTAAATGATTCATCGATAATTGGTTTGTGATGATCACACCATATAAACTTATTACCAAATTCATTATATATCTTCTTCATGTATTTTGCATCATTGAAAGATATATCGGTCATGATAATATTCTCATATTCCTCTTTAAGAGTATCGATTGGATGTTGTTTTTCAAACTGTGCAAGAGAATTATAATCCGATGGAAGTAAAGCTATTTCTGATTTACTAATATTTAGTTTTGTAGTCAGATAATCATAAAATAATGAACCTGATACTACACCATCATTATCTTCTCTGTGATAAATTATAAGATACTTTGTCATAATTGATAATTTTTATTGAATATAATATAGATTTTGTCATTTCATTTTTCTATTTTTACATAAAATATAATACTATTTAACAAATGAGACTTCCATTTGATGAAGTGTATTGTTTACATTTAGCTGAAAATTCTGATAAATATAATTTGATGATGTCAGAATATGAAAAGATTGGTATTAAAGATCAAGTAAAAATTTGGTGGACAGTTAAAAGAAAAATTTCTACACAAATTGGCAATTCTATTGATACACTTCATAGTACATTTTATGATAAACTTAAGAAAACAAATAAAAATATCTATGGTGCAGTATTTAATTGTGCTTTAGAACATTATACTATTATAAAACAAGCATATTTGCGAGGAGTAAATACAATTCTTGTTTTAGAAGATGATATTAAATTTATTGACAATATTAGTGCAGTAGAAAAAGCATTTACAAAATTACCTTCACAATGGGATGTATTAAAGTTCTATAATGGGTTTAATGCGCGTCAAAATTCAATACCTAAATATAATTGTGAAGATGATTTATGGAATAAAATCACTACTAAATTCAAATCCGAAGAATCTACAGCATGCTATGCATTTAATAGAGATGCAATGAAGTTCTATATTGATGCAATGGATAGATGCTTTATATATGCAGATGGTGTATTCCCAATCTTTATTTATAATGAATTTAACTATTATGATACACGTTATTTGGTAGTTTATAATGATTTAAAACAAAAGTCGGATATATTGAATATTGAAATGTCTAACTAAAATATCAAAGGAGAGCTTAATCGCTCTCCTTTTCTATTATTTGTAAACTATAAGGAAAATCTTTCTCAATTAACAAAATTGAATCTCCTACATTTTTAGATTTATATAATCGTTCATTAGTTATCCAATGACCTCGCGATCCATTGACCGAAATTTTCAAATTATATTTCGTTGTGTGTTGCTGAATTATAGCATCCCAATGCAATATTTCTTTCTTATCAATTATCTTTCCACCAACTCTTCTACCAGGTGATGGTGAACAACTAAGTGTAAAAAACAATACCAATATTATTAACAGATGTTTCATACTTTGTTAAATGTTTCAAGTGTTTCAATAATTTTACCTTCATCTAATCGACTGCATATTTCATTTGCAAGCCAATTTTGAACAGTTACAAATGCTTGATTATAACTTGCACGTTTGTTTTGTTTTGCTGCCCATATAACTGTTTTATAAGCAATCATTAAATCTTTTGTTTCCATAATTATCTATTATACCAAACTACATGAGTAAAATCTGTACGCAAATTTCCTTTTATTACATCAGATGGATAAATTTCAATATCTGACTTTTTATCCTTGAAAGCATATACACCAAATCCATCATAGTCGATAAATCCGCCACCTTTACACATACTTTTGAATTGCTCTATTGTATAAATGTCATCATCATGCTCAATAGGTTCAAAATGTTCAGCTGATTTTAATTGACGAATTTTATCCTCAATAGCTTCACATTCTTTGACTACTGATTGATTACAATACCATTTCCAAGCAACTTCAAAAGGAATGTTTTTTGTGCTCTTATCAAGATATTCATTCCATACCTTATCTCTTGCTGGCTCAAGTAATTCAAGTTTATTTTGTAATTCTTTAATGTCTTCCATGTTTTTTTAATAAGTTCATTCCATATTCTTTTGGAGAGGTAACTTCAAACCATTCAGGATGTTCCCTCATCATTTCAAGTTTTCGTTGTTCTTCTTCATGTTTTTGAATATCCCTATTGAAGGCTTCAACCATTTCTTTAGCATCTTCTTCTAGCTTTGCTTCTTGAGCCCGCCAATAATACAAAGCTAACATAAAAGCTCTATACTTTGCGTCTTTTGTAAATCTTTCTTTGTCCATATTCTTTAGGCGAGAGTGTGCGATTATATTTTGGTTCTTCATAACGAACTGCTGGCATATCCATATCATGTTTCAATACCATTGCAAGTTCATTTACTTCTTTAACGGATAAATTAACTAATTCTTCTGCTATTTCTTGAATTGTACTCATATTAAATTAAGTTTAATGTCATGTCTAAATTTAATTGGATCAGTTTGAAAGTAGCTATCAGGAGCATTGTTATAAAATATCTCCCGATAAGCTCTTTTAAGCATCATAACAACATGTGGGTTATATGTATTATTTGGATTGTTAGGATTTAGTCTGATATCGTATTCATTTCCATAAGTGTCGACGATATATCTGACAACTCCTTGACTTCTGCTTGCTCCAACTGCACAGTGGATATAAATAGTTTCGTCATGCTTGATTCTGAAGTCAATCCATTTTGCGAGGTCAAACGCTTCTTCATAGTCAAGAACGTGAAGCATATCCACCCATTGTTTGTTTTCACCAGATATATACATGTGACTAAAATAAGCGTTTGACTCTTTTGTTTTTCCATCTTTATATAAATCTAATGCTTTATCATAAAGTTCACTCTCATGATTCTCAAACCAAAATGGGCTTGCGTCATCAATATCAAGATTGAAAACTCTTATACCTTTCAATCCATCTTTATGCTCTTTTTTAAACCAATGTTCTGCAAGATCACCCTCATTAGGTGAACAAATAGATACAGCAGATACTCCACGAGGTGGTTGATCTACCCATTTATTATTCTCCATTATCTTATCAAAAGCGATATGAGAATAACAAAGTATATTTCTAATAGTCTTATTCATTTTGTTTCAAAACGTGTACCGAATGCTTGATTATATTTTTGCAAGCCAAGCTTATCTAAAACGCCATTACGAAGATTAGTAATGATATTATACGTAAGTAAAGCATATCTCATCTGATTAGGATAAATAGCATCAACCTTATCGAAAATGTCCTCATCGAGAAGATTAATTTCCTGATCCTTAATCTTCAAAAAATAAGAATCATCTTTATCATAGAGAGCTTGAATAATACAATGTTCAACTTCATCCCAATTATTTACTTCACCAACAACATGTACGCCATCGCTTTGATGTCTATAGATATGTGCTGGTTTTTTAAAATTTGTGATGTTATGTCTAATTTGCATATTTATATGTAGTTTTTTAATTTAATACTTCTATCTTTTCGTAAGGATAAAATGATACTTTTACTTTTACTTTATCACCTTCTTTATGGGAATTGTAATATGACCAACCAGTTACAGTATATTCTGCATTTCCATTATAACGAATATCTGTCCTGTATACTCTATGTCCACCCTTTCCGGGAACTCCCTGAAAATGACTTCTACAATCTACAACTATACCTTCATATGTGATAGGTTGATGATATTTGTATACACAAGAATCTTCATTATACAGTGAGTACTCTTTTACCCACATATATTCTGAATCCTGTTTGATAATGACATTTGGGCTACGTTTAATTTCTCCAACAATAAGATAACCCAAACAATAGAACAATATACCAAATAATAAAGTAAGAAATGAGTAACTGAAAAATTTTTTCATTTTGTTTGATTTTATGTGTATAAAATAGAAAATCATGAAAAAAATTCAAACATAGTTAAATTTTAATCACGCTCAATTTCTTCAATCAAATTTCTTAATTCATAGGCAAAATGCTCAACTTTATCATAAGGATGATATGTTGATTTTTCAAGATATTCTGCATAGTCACGAATTTCGACTTGCAAATTCTTCAGCTTTTCTATAATTTCGTTTCTATTCATAATTACATAAGTTTAATAGGTGCTGCTACTGATGTCCACTCATCTCCCTGACATATTTCAATAATCTTACTCTCATATTGATTAGAATATTCAAGAATGAGTATTTGCTGCTCTTTCATTATTGGAAAGTTTTTCAGATATCGTCTAACTGCTTCTGCACAATCAGACCAAGTCTTGAATTTACGACCACCACGTACGCCAAATGCAATCTTATTTAGAATACCTGCATCATAACGTGTCGCAATGTAATAAGGATAATTTGTCATATTAGTATCTTTTATTGAAAATGTGTTCTGCAAGTTTAAGTATCTCTTCTTCAGTTGTCTTATCTGTATTGTTCTTTACCCATTCAATAATACCGGGCATCTTTGAAGCTTTGAATGCTTCCTGTTTTGCTTTCTTTTCTTCTTCAATTACATCATAGGCATTATTGAGATTAAGCTTATTTCCTTTTGACTCAAGATACTTCATAAATGATACAATTTCGCAATTGATATTCATTTTGGTGTCATTTGAGTCACCTGAATAAGGAGAATAAGAAGTACCATTCTTACCAATTGTGAAGTCATCTACTGTAGTTGCTTCAACAATAGCAATCATATCTTTCTTATACTGTTCAATAATATTATCGAGATCCAAAAACTTAACGTAATCTGCAGTTACAGTTTCAATATGATTAGTTGTTGGATCATATATTTTTGCATGACGTGTTGTTGATGTACCATAATCATTATTTGAACGCCAAAGTTTTACGCCCCACTGATATGATGTGGTAAATGTTCCAACAAGGAATCCAGTTCCTTTCCATTTACGACCGCGAGTAACCTCAACTCGAAGACCAAATGGTGCGATTTTCTCAAATTTTTCTCCCCAAATACAATCGAACTTAAAGTTATTGAAACTATTGATGAGCTGCATCTTCTTAAAATTAAACAACTTCTCGTGATCAATATATCCCTTCTTATCAGCTTCTTCAAGTGTCTGACATTCATAGCATCCATATGCCGGACAAGCAAATCGTGTAGTCCACTGATCACCGAAAAACTCACCAGTCACATTGTTATAATAAGTAAAATAACAATCATCATCCTCATAGCGACCGTGGTAATTATAACCAACCATTGAAATGTTTTCAATTCCGTATTCGTTGATTGCTCTTTGAACTGCTGTAAGAATTTCTGTCATAATACTAAAATTTTGTTGTTTTACATATATAATATAGATATGCTATTAAAAAAATTCAAATTATATATAAAAATTTTTCTATTATCAGACATTAACGCGAATTAACATTTTTTATTAAGTAATAAAACTTATTAACACAATAAAAAGAGTTAATCAGAATAAATCTGGTTAACTCTCGTATAACTCTGTAATTACTTTATAATACCAAATCCTTTAAGATTTTGCTCAATATCTTTTATAATTGCTTGTAATCTTTCGTCAATATCATGCCAAAAATGTGAACCACAAAAATCATTGTACAATGGATTTCTTAATAATTCTGTCGTTTCTTGTATTTTCTTGAGTCGTTTTAAAACAGTTTCGTCTTTTGTTTTCATATAGGCTTATATATTTTTCGAGCAATCAAATTTGGCATTTCATGATTTATAAAATAATCCATTTGCTCAGAAGTTACACCACTAATCCATTGGTCAATATACCAATTTGACTTCAAATATCTGGAGTGCCAATTCATTTTACATCTCCAACGCAAATAATCAATATATTCTTTAGGCCACATCTTTATGCTTCTTTTTATATGTTTTATATTCTTTATTGTACAAATTGACAAAATAATTGCCAATGTCTTTTAATTTAGTAACTATTTCAGGGTCACATTCAAATGCCTTGTAACGCTTATTGCCCTCATCAATATCATCAATTATCTCGTGCATTTTGCTTATTATTCCATTATATTGATACATCGCATTTTCTTGAGCAAAATAATTGTCTTGATAAATGTTCTTATATTGCTGCAATATACCCATATAAGTATAGGCGTCATCATCAGTAGGTTTAAGTAACTTTCCATTAAATGTAACTTCACCTTTTAATCGAAAGAACTCATCACCATACCACGAATCAGTACATGTTTCAAAAAACTCTCTTGTAAAGAGTTCTTTAGCACGATGTTCTGCCAATGTTTCTAAAAAATCTTGACTCAATTTTCGTTTCATGCGTTTTCTATATATGTAAATATTTTACCAATAACTTTGCAAGCATTATTCCAAACACATATACTTGCGATTATAAGCAAACCAATAACTAAATATTCCATATCACCAATCAATATTGTTAACAAATAAATCTTTAGTCAATAAATAAAAACAAATAGCTATAATTATAGTAAGTGTAATCATCAATCTATATGTGATTCAATTCTCATTTCAATTCCCTTAGTTTCTGCAAACTTTACTACTAGAGAATAATACTTTGTCTGGAGATTCTGCATCTGGAACCAAACTGCTTCAAATGGGCAACCAATCTTCTTAAGATAATTATAATCCTTCTTAGGAAGTTTCTTGATTAGCATATTCATAACTTCCTCTCCACGAAACTTACGAGCGGCTTTATCAATTTCCTCAGCTCTTTTTGATTTACGATACTTAAGCCAAGTAATACCACAACCACAACCAACAAAAGCAAATCGTTTGCGCTTATCTTCAGGAATATGAGTGTCATCCTCAATAATTGACTTATAACCAATTTCATTTAGACAAGCTGCATAGAGAGTATCGATATTCTCTTTCATAAAATCTAGAAGTTCATCAGCCAATGTTTTCTTTGACTTCTTTTTATAATCAGGAGTACCAAGTTCTTGAATAAGCTTGGCTGCCTCCTCCTTAGAAAGAATTTCATTGCGATAATCCTTCTTGGTTATACAATAGAGTGCCCATCTCTGTCGTGCTGTTGCAGTATTTTCCATTTAATTTATTTATTTGTTTTACATATATAATATAGAAAAAACTCATATATTATTCAAAAATGAGGAAACTTATTTTGTTTCCTCATTCTTATCATCTTCAGAATAATTCTTTATATAGCTTTCTGGATCTAATGTAAAACTTACACCAGCATAAAAACCAAAATTGTATATTTGCCGCAAAAATAATACTAAAGAATTAAAATCGTCATCACTCATTTTTTCGACATCATCTTTAATATTAAATACTTCTACACCATAATTTACAACTTTGGGAAATTGAAGTTCTTTAGCACGTTCTAAAGCTAAAGTAAATTCTTCAGGAAATTCTTTTAATTGTTCTTCTAATGTCATATTAGTTTAATTTGATGAGTTGATGTCCATATCGAAGTAGTAAATTGTGTTCACTATTTAGACTTTTACACCAAGCAGCACCATTACCTTTTGCCATTTTTTCTACAATTCCATATTGAATCTCTGTAGGTCTCCAATCTTTATGTGGTAAGAATGCAACTTTATCACCAATATTAACTTCATTATTCAATAAGTCCACCATAATCATGCTTTGGATATTTTTCTACTAATGCACTGCCATCTTTAATTGCTTCAGCAATTGTGTCATCCATATCAAAATAACGATATTTTCCAAGTCTACCTCCCAGAATTATTTTTGGCATTTGTCTTTGAAGTAAATCAAGATATGACTGATATTTCTTTTCGGTATTATCATTATTTACTGCGTAATAACGTTCTTTACCTCTTTCCCAATTATCAGGATATTCAAATGTTAAAATTGATTTAGTTCCAATTTTTACTTTATCGGGTGTAAACCACATGTGTTCAATACATCTTGTGTATGGATTTGTACTTACATCATTTACAATTGGTGATCCTTGACCATTATGTCCATTATACTCAATTTGTTTGTCTTCAAATCGTAAACTGCGCCATTCAAGTTCGCCAAGTTGATATTCTAATAATTCATCAACCGCACCGCAATAGATTATTCCATATTTGACATTATCTTTCCAATATTCATAAGTATCTTTATTGAATTCAATGTTACATAAACATGGAATATCACCAATTATGTTTTCAACAAATTTAGTATATCCATATTTTGGAATAGCTTGAAAATAATCATTGAAATAATTGTTATTGTAAAAGAATCTTAATGGTAAGCGTTTGATAATATCAGGACTAATTTCTGTACATTTTCTACCCCATTGTTTTTCAGTGTAGTTTTTAATTAACTTTTCATAAATTGTTTTACCAACCATATTGATTGCTTGTTCTTCAAGATTAGTTGGGTTTTCTACACCATATTCTTTTTTCTCATCTTCAATAATTTCAAATGCTGCTTCTGGAGTCATTACACCAAAAATATCATAATAAGTGTCCATATTAAATGGTAAATGATATGCTTTTTCTCCATCAGTAGCTTTAGTATTTTGAATATATGGAATCCATTCCATGTATCTTTGAGCAAATGCTTCTACTTGTGGTTTGTCTGTATGGAATATATGAGGTCCATACATGTGTTTGTCATATCCATTAATATTTTCTGAATAAATATTTCCTGCTATATGACTACGTTTGTCTATAATTAAGCAATTATATTCAAATCCTGTTAATGTTCTTGCAATTGTCGCTCCATATAATCCTGCTCCAACAATTAAAAAATCAATATTACTGCTCATTTATTAATTCTTCATCAGTATTTTTCTCTTCATTTTCTTCTTCAAAAATTGATACAATTTCATCTGGAATATGAGTTTGCTCTATATGAGGATTAATTCCCTTAATGTCATTCTTAAGATAAGCAATAAAACGATTTGCTTCAATTTCAGCTTCTTGTCTTTCTTTTACAGTATAGCGTGTATTGTCTAATAATGTCTTTATTGCATTTTCAATTTGTTTGTCAGAACTAATATAAGAATCATTATGCCCGATTGTTATAATTGCTCCTGCATTTTGTAAACTCATGCCTTCACCGGCAGTAATTTTTATCTCATATTTGTTATTTCTATAACTTGTTTCAAATGTAAACTTCATAATTATTTCTTCATTATGTAATTTTCATATTTGCCTGTACTTAAACAACAATTCTTATACTTTTTACCTGAACCGCATGGGCATGGATCATTACGACCAATTTTATGTTCTTTAATCTTTGGTGTATGAGCTGCTTTATAACGAGCCATTGCTTGCATAATTTGTTCTTGATTAAGACCTACTGCCTCATTAAGATTTTCTTTAGCCTGCTTTTGCTCTTCAGTTTGTGCAACGCCATCCATAATCATACCTGTTTGTAATTTGTTTTCCATATTTTCTGTAGATTTTTTTATTTCTTCGTTTATCTGTGCAGCTACCTGTTCCACATCAACGTTTGCAAATTTTTCTTTTAATATATCTTGAATATTCGCACTCATTTCAATATACTTTATTTAAGATAAAATAGAACATAAAAAAAGAGCTATTCAATGAATAGCTCTTATTATTTATACAGTTAATGTTTAGAATGGAAGGTCATCTGTTGATGTGTCTTCTGTTTCAAACATTGGCTTTTCTGCTGCTGGAGCTGGTGTTTCTGCTTTTGGTTCTGTACCAACTGTTGCAGCTGCTGCAGGTGCTTCATCTGCAGTATGTGGATCATTACCTGCAAGTACAATATCAATCCACTTTTGAACTCTTGCCTTTGTATTGTCATCCCATTCCTTATAACCGAGTGTTTCAATCAAATTAGGACACCATTGCTTGATTTGTGGGAAAATCTTTTCATTATAGAACTTACGAAGTGCAATTGTGTTTTCATCTGCATCTACTGTAGCCTTAAGGTCATCACGCTTTGCGGGATCCTTTTCTTTCCAAACACGCATCATATCAAATACGTACTTATCAAGAATCTTTTGTTCCTCATCGTTAAGTAATGGACTACCATCTGGAGCAATACATGTTACTACATCTTCTGTCAATTCGCCAATGTACTTAGTTTCACGTGCATAACGTTCATCACCTGGATTACCTGGACCTGGAACTACTTCAAGTTCAATTGCACGACCAAACAAATAGTCCATAACAGGAATTGCTGCCTTACCTGATTCTTTTGCAGGATTCATCTTAGTGGTAATTAAATCATAAATTGCCTTTGGAAGCTTCCAGAATAAGAACTTACCTACCAACTCTGGTTGATTCTTATCTTCCAAAACTTGAATTACACAATAACGAGCAAAACGCTTGTCAAATAATGCTTTACCGCCTTCTTCAACCTTAGCTGCTTGCTTCCAAAGAGCAGTACCCTTATCTGCATAGTGGCACTTTTTCCAAGCCTTAAAGATAGGACATGAAGTATCGTTATTTGTAAGGGAAGAAACTACTGTTAACCAACCATCCTTATCCTGAATTGCATAAGACTGTTGATCAAGTGTTGATTGTTTAGGATTAAAAGGATTATAAACAACCTTAATAGTTGCATAATAATGTCCATTTTCTGATACTGAATCAGCAGGACGTGTTTTGTAAATTAATGGATTGCCTTGTGATTTTGGTTGTTGTTCTTCTGTGTTAAATACTGATAAACTTTGTGGATCAAATCCGAGAATGTCATTTTCTGTTGCCATAATAAATGTCAAATATTTTTATAAATTTTTTGTCAAATTGAAATGGAACATCCATTTCATTTGTATTAATATAATATAGTCTTGTCAAATGGTATAATTTCAAATTTGTTATATAAAAATAACAATTTATGATATACCTAAAGTGTTTGGTATTTTACCTCCAGCAACTGGAGTTGGAGGTGGTGCTATTGTGCAAACATGTGTAGTAGGTGAACCATTTGTAATTAAGTTACCTGTAATGTCTGCGTTCTTAACATAATAATCAATAGCATTAGCTAAAGCATCTGCAAACTGTTCAGAAACTTGTTCGTCAAACGCTTTAGCGAAATTTTCTGCTTCAGTATCACCCTTTTCACTTTTTTCAGGTGTCTTGCTTTTCATACATTGCTCAATTGCAGGCACTATAATATTCTTAATTGACGCTGCAATTTGACTTTTTAAGTCATTTGGTTTTAACATACAATTTTACTTTTTATTTAAAATCCATGCAGCAAATTCATAAAGACCTGCATAAGCATCATTGATTTGATCATTTGACAATACACCATTATTAAATGGTCTAATCATTGTATCAACATATTCTTGTACAAGTTTATGAACTTGTAAACCTTGTTCAGTTGTCAATTTTGTTGATGGACGTTCAATCTTCTTTTCTTCTTGTTTACGTTTTTCTTCTGCTTTTTTGAATGTATTATCTGCAAATTCGTCTAATGTATCTAATTCATCAGTCAAATCATATCCAAACATTTGCGCAAGAGTCAAAAATGCTTCATTTTCACGTAATTCATTTATCTTTTCATGAAATTTTTCAACGTCTTCTTTCTTTGTCAAATCTAATCTTTCGTCTTCGTTTACATTATTAAATAAACGCTCAAGAAAATTCTCCATATATTTTATAAAGTTATTTTAATAAAAATAGAAATAGTTCATGAAATAATGCAAATTCATTATCATATTTTTGCAACGTATTATTTTTAATTAAAACATATGTAAAATAAGCATGATTAGTTATACAGGTAATGAAATAATTGATGAATCTATTAATACTATATCTAATTTTGCTCAACGCGTACATGACTCAATAAATAATTTACGTACTTCATTACAAGAAAATTTTGAAGAACATCAAGATATATATCAAAAATTAAATGATATTGACAGTGTACATGAAGATATATATGACAAAATAGGAGAAATGAGTAAAAATTATTCATTCTCATATATATCAGCATTAGACGAAAATATATTAATATTAGAAAAAAATTAAATAAAGACTCAATATGAACGATAATAATATTTCAAAATTACGTTTTGGTGAGAATGATTATACTATACGTGATACAGACGCACATAACAAAATAAATCAAACAAATAATACATTATCATCATTAGAATCTGAGACTAATAGTGCTTTGCAAAGTTTAGAAAGTTTCAAATCAGAAACTGAAACATTTTTAAATGAAATTGAATGTACAGTATCACAAATTCAAGATGATGAATATGAATTAACATTAAATTTGAATAGTAAATAAATATATTTCGGTAAATCATGGCAAATTCATACACTGGTCAAATATCTAAACTGCGCTTTGGTGATACTGATTATACATTGCATGATGCTGAAATACATAGTGAAATTTCACATTCTATTCAATCAATATCAGATTTTGCTAATCATGTAGCAAATCGTTTCAATGGATTTTCAAATTTCGTAACAAATACTGCGAAATTTATTAATAACTCATATATTAGTGCAGATAATATTTCATACAATGAATATCTTATAAATATCTTTATAGATAAATAAAAAAATAACATTTATATTTTATGGCAGATAGCAAATACATTTCAAAGGTAAGAATCGGTAATGAAGATTTTGCATTTCGTGACAAAGAAGCTTTAGCAGCAGCTCAAGCAGCACAAACTGCAGCAAACAACATTTCCGTTCCAGTAGATGGTGTTACTGGAGATATTACTTTCAAAGACGCTAATGGTAAAATGTATAAATTAGCATTAGCTGGTAAAAAAGTTAAATTGGTAGCAGTTACTTATAATGCACCTACAATTTCAATTTCTGGTTTCAAATGGAACGGTGCTGCTACTACATCATATAGTGTTGATGCTCCAAATACATCTTCAGTAACTGGTACAGTTGCTGGTACTCTTACTGTTTCTAATGGTCAAAAACCAACATGTGGTACAACAGGTGTAACAATTTCAGGTAGTGGAACTACTTATACAATTGGCGGTAGTGTAGCCATTGCTAATAATGGTTCTGCATCATTCCAATTTACTACAAAGGGTGCTACAGTAAATCCATCAACAGGTACTTATGATAGTGCATCAACATCAAGTATAACTATTTCAAGAACAGCTACAGTTGCAGCTGCTTGGACATTTAATGCAACAGCACTTCAACCAGCAAGCAATAAGACAGGTGGATTTAAGTTCACTATGGGTAGTACAGCAGTAACTCCTACTACAGTAACAATCAACAATAACACAACAGTAACATTAAAACCAACTTCAGCAGGTTATATTTACATATTCACAAATGCCGCTAAATCATTTGTAATGTCAACTGATAAAGCAACTGTTGATAGTGCTAAACTTGGTGGTGGTGTTGTAGACTTAAGTGATGTACAAACATATTCAATTGGTAAGACATATAAAGTATATCGTTCATTAAATTCATTTGCAGCAAATACTAATGTATATGTTAAAGCAATTGTTTAATAACAATTTAAATATCAGAAATAAATATAACATTATATAATATATGGCAGATTTAAATAACGGTAAAGGTAAATTTTGGGGTGTAGATAGTACTGTTAATTATGCAGGTACATTTACTGGTGCTACAAAGGTTGCCGAAAAAGTTAAAAAGGGTGGTACTGAAACTACACCAGATGGATATGTTGTAGATGCGATTGATATTGACTGGGGTGGTCTTAAGTTAACTACAATTAAAGATGGCTGGGCTGGTACAGAAACAGTATCATCAACTGAACAAAATGCAGGTAAAGGTCAAAATACAACAGGTATACATTCAACTGCATACTTACTTAATAAGATTAGTAATTCTTTCACTCAAATCTATAACCAAATTGGTGGAAGTGATTCAGCAGGTCTTCGTAAGAGAATAAAAACTGTTGAAGATTCTGTTAAAGAAATTGCAAAATTAACTCCAGAACAATTAGTTAATATTCAAAATGATCTTGCATTAATCAAACAAGAACTTGAAGGTACTACAGTAAATAGTTGGACAACTCTTGTTGATAAACTTGCTGGATTAGGAACAAGTACTGTTAAGAAGTATGTAGATGATTCAAAAACTTCTGCAATAAATACTGTAGTTGGTAAATCTAGTGATGCAGCAACAGCTAACACTATTTATGGTGTTAAGAAATATACAGATAATGCTAAAACTTCTGCAATAAATTCTGCTGCTTCTGATGCAACAACCAAGGCTAATACAGCAAAAGCTTCAGCAGTAACTGAATCAAAACAATATACAGACACTGAAATTGCAAAATTAAGTGAAGATATTGAACTTGCTTATATTGGTTGTAACCAGTACACTGATACAAAGATTGATGAAGTTTATACAACACTTGGTGCTATTGTAGATAGCGCAATGGGTGTACGTAGAATTGAAGAAAATGGTGAAGGTATATTAGAGTTCTTAAATGTAGGTAATTCATACTCATATTCATACATAGGATAAAAAATATAATTAGATAGAATGGATTATAATAGTGGCAATGTATCTCGAATTAGAATTAGTGGAAAAGATTATAGTATAAAAGATGAACCATTGCGTTCTTCATTTGTTAAACTTTCTGAAATAATGAAGTCTAACAATCAAGAAATACGTAATTTTATGAGTTCATCAGAAATGAACAATTCATATTTAAGCTATAATTTAAATAGTGCCACATCTTTCTTATATGCATTTTCTGAAATATGCATTAACCATATATCTAAATTGTATGATGAAATTACCTATCTTAAGTATAATATAGTAGAACTACAAGATGACATAGCATATTTAAAGGGCGCAACGTCTTATTCATACTATTAAAACGAAAGAGGAACCAATTGGTTCCTCTTTTTTATGACATTACATCTCCAAGTTTTCTTTCTATTAACTTACCATCATCATCCAATATCTCTATTAGATAATGTTTGTAGATGCAATCTATTCCCCAAAATTCTCCTTTTGCATCTATCCAATGATAAGGTGCTTCTGGTTCTGTATGTCCAAACACTTGTGACCATGTGATTCCATTACCATCATTCCATTCTGTATATGGAGATTTTGCTAATCCTTCTGGGCGTACCCATAATGGACTATTCCAAGATGAACTTCCATAGTAGTCACCACCATTTTTGTAAGTAAACTGGAATGCTTTTGTTTCAATTGTATTTATATCTGCCAAAGTATTTGACTTAATCCATTGCTGAAACCAATTCATTGTAACTCCGGCATGAGAGTAGATAATCTTGTTTATTTCATCAATGAAAACTATTTGCAATATTTCTTTGTCCCAATCGCGAACTAAAGGATATCCGGCAATAGAAGCAGACAAAGCATTCCAACCTGAACATCTACCAAATGTCTCATCCATATAATGCATATCATGATTTCCAATTAACATATGAAAACCTCTTCCATGCTTCTTAAGATGCTCTTTACGAAGTTCAACTATATGCTCATAAGACTCCCTTTGGGTATATACATCTATCTTAAAAGAGTCAAAATAGTCTCCTAAGATAATAACCTCATCAGGTTGTTCTTTATCATATATTTGTTTTACAAATCCCCAACGTCCGTGTGGATCTCCTATAGTAATTCTCTTCATATCAATATCCTAAAATTTCTTCATATTCATGTATAGTGTTGTAGTATGACTCTATAGCATCCAAAATAGCTCGTTTACCCCAACTACTTTCTAAAGCCTCATTAAATTTTTCATCTAAGTCTTGGTCAAGGTATTGATCACTTTTGCGATAATCCTTCGGATAACTATAATAAGCGTTTTCTACTACACGTTCTTTAAAGTCTTTAATGAACTCTTCTAAGTTATTTCCAAAATTTATCATTTCTTTTGCATTTAATATTCGATAAACTATCAAAAAATCTCTCAATCATCTTTTTTCCATCTTCCCATATATTACCTATTGTTTCCATAGGATCATCACAATTACCCGTAAAAATGTAATCTAATAATGGAAATAATATAAATCCGCCGCAAAATGCCAAAACTGTATAAATAATTGTCCAAATGACAATAAAAAATCTACTGAGTGCTTTCATATCAATAAGTTATTTCTTCTGTTCGTACTGAATCTATACCATCACATGCTAATGTACAGTTACAACAATATTCATCATCATAATAAGAAATTAGCAATCCAGGATTTCCATTCTTATCGATAGCAGGTATCATTGACCTAACCATATCAATAGGAAGTTCTTTCCATTCTGATGATGTAGAATTTTTCAAAACCAAATAAAAGACTTTAACTTTATTCATTTTCTTTTAACTTATAAACTTCTTTGTAGTAATCTTCAAAATCTAACTTCGTATTTGATTCTATATATGACTTATAAAAATCAACAGCCCATCTACTTTTATCAGTAGCTAACACTTCGTCATTTACAAAATCTTCTGATATTTTTCCATCCCATATATCATCTGGATTCGATTTGTTTTCCATCCATCTTTTTAATATTCTTTCAATCTCATCACCATCATCTAAATAAGTTGACATATATGTATATCTGTCATTTTCAAAATCATAAAAGATAGTTCCCCAATATTCTTCATCAGACCATATTTCACCATCTTGAACATGTTCAATAATGCATTTATGTCCAAATACTTCTACACAATACGCGACAAATGTAAAAAAGTTTATTGTTGGATGTTTCGTATCCCAATCATTATTGAAAAAATATTTATCTTCGGTCATTTCCCAAAATTATCATCTATTTCTTTCTTACCATTTTCGTATTTCCACCAGTGTCCATCTACAAAATAGTAATTAGCTGTAGTACCTCCTAAATGTGACCATCTTTTATAAAAAATTGGGTCTTTTTCATATAAACGTTTTTTGAAATTAAGAAACAAAGCATCACAAATAAAATCTGGTTTTATTGCTTCAGCATCATTTGATAGCTCAACACATTTATCATAATCATTATTCTTAAATGCAAGTAAACAATCTTTATATTTCTTAACCCAATCAATGTGGTCTTTATACATAAAATTGCATGGATGATTTTTCCATTTTCCTGTACCTTCGACCATATTAATCAACCAATAACATTCTTGTATTTGTCGATTAAGTCGTTTACTGTCTAAATTAGCTGCCGTATAAGCAACATCACCAAGCAAAAATATTGTCATGAATTATATGTTTCGTTAAATTTATTTTCTCTATCGCACCATATCTGAGCCTCTTTAACAGAATCAAATACAGCCAACTCAATAATTAAATTTCCATGAATATCTGTTCCCTTTTTAGAATGAAAAAATTCAGAATAATGAATTTCTTCTTCATCGTCATCAGGTTCAGTCAATTCAATCTTTGGTCCATATTTATGTACAATAACATTATATGGATAATATCTTTTATCATATCCATCATCTCGCCAAGCAAGAATAATGTTATCGCCAGCATTAAAATCTTTAAGTTCGATGTATTTCATATTAAATTAAGCAAATTAAAACTAAGAAAATAATTACTACCCAAAAGAGGCAACCTAAGCTTTGGCAGCAACCATCAAGTAGGAAATCAAATACATATCCGAATATTTTGATAATCCATCCAAGTACTCCAAGGAAGATAAAACTAAATATTCCAATAACAATAATTCCAATTATTCCCATATTAATTATGTATTTGTTTACATAAATAATATAGAAATAACTGGAAAAAATTCAAACAATATTAAAAAATTATGCTTCTAACTCTTGAGTATGTATCATTAATTGACCATCAACTTCAATAATAAAATCAATAACATAATTCTTGCTTAATCTTTGGCCACATGATAACATAGGACCACCTGAAGGATCTATAAAATCAATTTCCTTATCACCCTTTTGATAACCTACTCTACAATATTCGAGAATGTATTTATGTTTTTCATCAACATCAAATTTCCAAAGTCTACCATCTTCAGAAATTAACTTTAGATTAGCACCATCACGATTAAATAATTTAATTTCTTTTGGTGTTTCATCTATTGTAAAGTTATGTGACTCTTGTTTATCTAATTCACTTGGGTGATTATTCTTTAAAAATTCATTGTTCATATTTCAGTTGACTTTTTTAAATCATTTTCAAGTTTATATGCTTTTACATCAGATTCTAAAATTTCTCCACAGTTATCGCATACTAATATTTGAAGTGGAACAACTACAGGTTCACTTCCTTGCCCAACAACCGTTCCAGGAATTTCCTTTAATACTGCTGCACTTTTAAATACAATACCACCACAGCGATGGCATTTTATAGTCTTGTAATCACGAGGATCAATTTTTGGTCCTCCGATATTTGGTATTCCACCACCAAGAATTAAATCATTATTCATAGTCTTTTTTAGCGTTTATAATTGATTGTTCACAAAGTTCAATTTGTTTTTGACGAGTTGCAATTTCTTCTTTAAGTCCAGCAATTCTATTTTGACACATTGCCTCAAGATATTCAATTGCATCTACTTTATTAACAAATACTTCAAGAGTTGGTCCATTAGACCAAATACCTGGAGTCATTGTCATTTTTGATCTCTTATCATAAAAGTCATCATAATTGCGACTATATTTTTGCAAACTAGTTTCTATTTCAATATGATTTTCTACTTCTGTCCAAGTAGTATCATCATATCTATCACTTGAACTTCTTTCAACTGTAATCTTTTTATTTTGAAGAACTGTTGCAGATCTAAGTACTTCTTTAACATTATATGGGTTCGCATAATCCCATTCTTTATGATTTTCATTATACACAACCCATACAGTATCTCCAGGTTCAAGACAAGTAAACTTTGCTTTCATATTAGTAAATATCTTCTTTTATTGATTCTTCAGGAATATATGTAGTTATATTTCCATTCCATTCATTTACTGGAACTCTAATTTTCTTATAACCAAATGTTCGATAATAATTACCATCATCTCGTTTTTCAGTCTTATTTGTCCATGACCAAAACCATTCAACTTCAGATCCATCTTTAAGGATTGACTTATGATAATGTTCATAATCGAAACAATGAACTAAATCATTCCAAACAAATAAGTCTTCAAAATCATGCAGGTAATAATGTTCAGGATTAGGCATATCTCTTGCAATTTCTTCAAAAGATGAACATAAATCCTTACTCATTGCAGGTTCTTTCTTATCTCTCCAATCTAAAAACCATTTCCATGCATAATCTTCAAGCATTGCTTCATTATTGAAATGTTTCTTCATTATTTCATGAACTCTTGGTCTAAGATATTCTTCCCATGTCACTGTTTCAAATGTATAACCACGTTCATTATCATAAAGTTTGACATAAACATCTCTATATTTTATGAAATCTGCTTCTGATTGAATATTATAGTCTTCCATAAATTGACATACAATATCAACAGCAGGTGTATAAATACGATTAAGAGATGTCAATGGAAAATGAAAATATGGCTTCATAAATGCTAAATTATTTTCAATTTCTCGATTAATATCAAATGCTGTAAATAACTGACGTTCTGAAGACATTCTATGTTGACAATTTCTCCAAATAGAACCTGCATGCATATGTGATGCTATTGTATGTCTGCCAATACAATAACGATATGACATCCACATACAATCTTCTTCATAATCAGTCAACTGTGTATTTTTACGAAGAAAATCACGAACAAAACTTTCGGCAACATTTCTTTTAACTTCATCTAATTCTTGAAATAATTTGCCTTGTGACTTAATTTCGCCAGTTTTTGTGTCAATTGTTATTTTCATTGAAATTATCGTATAATTCTTTAATTGTAGGAACTCTTGTACCTAATTGTGGAACGATTGTTCCATCTTCTTCTTGTCTAACTAAGCACCAACCAAGAAATTCATTGTCATATTCTTCATTAATTACTGCTGAAACTTTACGATTACCCGAAAGATTAAGCAATTCTGTTAATTGATCTATAACCAATTTTAATTCTATTTTCATATTACCAAGGATATTTATTTTGTTTTTTCTTTTCTTTATGTTCCCAAAGAAATTTATCTGCTTCTTCCCACCAAAATTGTTTCATAGCATTTACGGCCTCTTCTTTAGTTGCATAATTATAATATGCTAAACAAGTTTTAGGTCCAGTATATATGCACCAAGGCTTATCTCCTGCATTTACTGCATCACTTTTACGAACTTCATATCGTTCATAAATTTTCTTACGAATTTGTTTTAGATAAAATGTTTTCATGATGCACATTGTGTTAGTTCAGATGTATCACCAAGAAATATGCAAACCTCTTTAGCTGTTGCTTTAGTATCTGTTCCAGGCTCACAATCTCCACCAGCATTCCATCCATAAGATAACTTACCTTCAAATTGAAGACCAAACTTATCAACTACTATAATTTCTGCTTCAGGATTCAACCCCATTAAATCTTTAACTTTCATATTCTTCTAATCGTTTAATAGATTTATTGTATATATCAGTATCTTTCTCAAATGCTATATAATTCCTATTTAATATAGAACTTGCTAATGAAAAAGTTCCACTACCCGAAAAACAATCTAAAACTAAATCTCCTTCATTAGTAAAAGTCTTAATTAGATGTTTTGCTAATTCAAGAGGTTTTTGAGTTTCATGTATAGTTGAACCTAATTTTTCTCTATTAAATCGAAGAATATCTGTTGGGTATCTCCAACCAGTATCTTCATAAGGTTTAATAGTTGATTTTGATATTCCTGTTGTTACTGACGAATGTGATTTTTTAGTTGCATTTGTAACCTTCTTACCTTCGTATTTGACCATTTGAGGGTTATATGTTGGTTGCTCTTTATAAAAGACCATTATGTTTTCAGTAGTCTTTCCATATCTGCGTTTAAGTTGGAAAAAATTAACAGGCTTTTCTTTTACCCAATATAAGTCATATTTATACCAATTCAAATTTGATAGACGTACTTTTGATGAAAATGGTTCTGATCCAAATATAAGAACAACACCATTATCTTTAAGAACTCTTTTCCATTCATTCCATAATGCTTCTAAATCTACATCAGTCTCCCAATCGCAATTTGTCGTATTATATGGTGGGTCTGTTAAAATACATGAGACACACTTGTCAGGAATCTGTTGCATCCCTGACAAGCAATCTTCATTATATATCTTATTTTCGATTAGCATAATGCGAATGTTCTATCTTTAAATTTGAATATTCCACTATCCGGAATAAACCCAATTTTATTTGCGAAATGATATAAATCTATATCCATTTCAAGATCAAAGTGTTTTTCATTAGGATGTAATTCAATCATCCTATTAACACGATGCATAAATTGATATAATCTTTCCCACATATTACTTTAATCTTACTTCAATTCTTCCTTTTGTCAAATCATAAGGACTCATAGCAATACGAACTCTATCACCTGCCATAATTCGAATGTTGTTTATTCGTATTTTTCCTGAAATGTGGCACATAACTTCATGTCCATTATCTAACTCCACACGAAACATTGAATTTGCCAATGCCTCAATTACTGTCCCTTCTAATGAAAGTGCATTTTGTTTACTCATGTCAATCTATATCTGTAAAAATCGAATTAATTTTATCTTGTAACTTTAATCTACTAAAGATTGTTTTCCAATACAATATTGTACAAATAATTCCAATTATAGCAAATGTCGAATTAACAAGAATAACTTTCAATGGTTCATGTAAATCAATCATTGTTACTGCTGATCCACACAAAAATCCTGTCAAAAATGTACAAATAATACACCAAATAAACTGTGATTTGAAATCTGCAAACATATTACTTATTATTTAATTGTTCTTTTAATTGCTTATTTTCTTTCTTTAATTGTGTATTCTCATTAGTTAATGTTTGAATTTTATTTGTCATAAATTCAATAGTGTTTTTCATTTCACCAATTGTATTAACTAATTCTTCCTTTGTACCTACTGCAAGGTTTTGATAATTTGCTTGTCCACGTTGATTCTCTTCCCAACGAATTGAAAATGCCTTAAGTGAATCTGATTGAACTTTAATAATTGAATCTTTTTGTACTAACTCAACTTCTTGTTTATTAATCTTTGTGTATCTATTGCATGCTACTGTGCATTTATTTAAACTAAATACAACTAACAATACAATTAAAATTTCTTTCCAATGCTTTTTAATGTAATTCATGTCTTAAATTTCTTTTTTATATTAAAATAATATAGTCTAAATCTCGTCGATTTTCAATCTAACTGTCATACCTCTCCTATCACCAACTAAATGCTCAATAGTTTTATCACCAGTATCATAATCAAACTTTATAAAATCAAACTTCCAAAATCTATTAGCATCTGGACCATCAGGAAAACATACAAAATATTGTTTAATATTTGGATAGATCATAGATATGCTTACTGGTTCATTATGTTCAAAATCAATCCAACCAAAATAGTCAACTTGATTTGTATCATATCCTGAATCTTTTTTAAATATCTTGTCAATAATGACATCTTCCTCAATTATTGTTGCTTTTACTTTGACAATATCTTCAGGTTTTCTTGCCCACATATATGCATGTTCTTTCTGGATATCAAAACTATCATATATGATTTGTTCAGTTAATTCGCCATTTATTCTTCTTAAACTTTTTGCACAATATATTTCAAAAGAATAACCAACTTTATAATCTGTTATCTTCATGTCTATCTCTTATAAATTTACATTCATATTCAAGTCCTTGCTCCATATTATATTGAAGAGCCATATCTAAAAGCCAAGTTCCAAAATCGCGTTCTGAATATTTGATAAAATCTTTAGGAGTAGGTAAGTTATGAATATTAAAGTCACCCATAAAATAACCACATCCATCAAGATATTTTGAAACAAATTCAATAAAATCAATACATGGTCCTGTAGCTTGACCACTCAATTTCATTAAATGCTTAATTTTTTCTGTGTAATCTTCTTTACGTGTAGGTCGTTTATTATCTGTTGTCTCCATCTTTACAAAGGTCATTATATTTAGCCAATTCTTCACATTTATTTGGAAGTCCTTCACAAAATTTTAAATGTTCATGTCTTAATGTAAAATTAAGTGCCATTGAATTTTGGAAATACTTTTTATTAAGTACTTTAATTGCTCGATTTGTTTCAACTTCAGTTAAACCATCTTCAAAATTTGTTTGTACAAAATGATATAACTGATCATCTCTCATATCACCATCATCATCTATAATAACATAATTTTCCACATCAGAATGTTCATCGAGCCAATCTTTAATTTCATCACCGCGAAGTCCTCTATATGTATGCGTTACATCATATAAATTGTCAATAAGCCAATTAAGCATTCTATTTCTTGGACATCTTTTGGGACGACCAATCATAGTTTCAATTGTTTGTTCTACTGTATCATGACGCCACGATGAAGACACTACAATTTTTGCCCCAGTGGCATCTACTATCTTTTTAACATTTTTTATTAAATCAGCTTTTAGATACCACTTTGGAGGAATTGTAATGACTCCATCAAAATCAAGAAATATTACTTTCATTTTTCTTAGGATATAAACCTGCTTCTTTTAACCAAGCAAAATATTCTTCACAAGTAGGACCTATTTCATTCCAGTGCTTAAGTTCTTCCCACTCTTTGTCAAGTTCTTCTCTTGGTGTATTTTCAAAATGCTTTCTAAGGTTTTCAGCTATACTCATACTTCTGTTTCAGTGTATGTAAGTTTAATTTCTTTTACAACTGCTGTAAATTGACCAACACTATTTATTAGTCGAGCATTTTTATTAGCATATTCTTTAATTTGCCATTTCTTAGCATATCTTTTTTGACGTGTGAATGGCAGATGACCATGATTCCAATATTGATATGGATTTCTATCTTTGCCATATCCAACATATGCTTCATTAGATGATGCGTTAGGGTTAAAATACACAACATCACCCTTCTTATAAATAGTTTTAATCAAATTGTTATCTTGTCCAAATTTACAATTTGCCCAACCATTATCAAATACTACATCATCATTAGCAGTGCATTCTATAAAATAAAGTGATTTATTCATGACTTTCTAAAATTAAACATTATTTGAAAAATATCCAATTTCCATCTAAAATTCAGATAATAAATACCTTTTATGTATTTACCTCTTCCAAATGGTGGAATTTCTGGTCGTGTAATATAAATTCCAAATGGCTTATATTTTATATTTTCTTTAGCATGGATTCCTACTCGTTTTCCATGTGCGGTTTTAATTATCATAATCTGTCAAAATATCTAAAATATGACTTGCGGTATCTTCATCATACCAATTTTTACGAAGTTTAGAATATAAAATATTACGTACTTCCTCTTGTGAAAGATATTGTGCAATTTCTTTTACTTTAGCTTTAGCCTTTTTCTCTTCATAAATTCGAATAGCTATATCTAGTGGGTTAACAAGAGCACTTTCGGATATAAATACTCCACCACCATTCTCATCAATATATGTGAAATAATTTGTTTCTACATTACCATCAGGATCCTTTTCAATCTTTAGGCAAATGTCATCATGCATTTCACCATCGCAATCCTTCCAATAGAATTTTTCTCCTACTTCAGGATAATTTTCTCCAATTATTTTTATTCTTTTCATTCTCCTATTTTCAATATAATATCATCAAATCTGACACCAGAACATTTGTTATTCTTTCGAAATTCTGCAATTTTAGCACATAAATCATGAGAATATTTACAATCTCCATATGTCCTTAACACTTGAAATACTAAACCATGACCAATATGATATTTATTTTCATATTCAATTACCATTGGATCTTCACGATGCCCAAGTGTACCACGTTTAATTTTTCTATTAATTCGTCTAACCATATCAAATATTCTCTAAATCCTCATCAGTTACTTCACGAATTTCATCCATCTTTTCTTTAAGATATTCAATACAATTGATGCACGCCTTAACAGTTCCATTCAAATCTCTACTACGTAATGTAGGTTCACCTACTTCTCTAATACCGAGATAGTTACAAGTCTGATAATAAAGAGTTCCCCAAGTCTCCATAGTAGGTGATGGATCATCATTTGTTAACTTATTTACGGTAGGAAGTTGAGTATGCTCAAGCCAATAAATAGCATCCTCTGCAAGATCTTTCCAATCTTCTAATGTAAGATTGTCAAAGTCATCAGTAGTCTTAATATTATAATATTCTTTTACTTCGCGAGGATGAAAACGGAGATAATCATAAATAGTGAAAAATAAATCTCCATCAATCACTGCATTGTAAAATGTTTTAGTCTGTACGAGCATAATTAACCAATAAATTCGTTATAGTACTTCTTATAATTGCGAATAATCTCCCAATATGTATCTTTCTCAATACCATAAATACTCATTACCTGATGAGCATCCATAACCATGTTGTACATTCCGCTCATTTGAGCTGCATAATAACTTTGAAAATCTGCTTTTGTAACCATAATTATTGTTATTTTTATATATACAATATAGTAATAATCAGAGAATATTCAAATATTATATGAAAAATTTGCGACAATTTATTTGTGAAGCATTAAAAAGAGATATGATTGCATGGCTACAAGAAGTATATGATACTATGCAAAAACTTATTAAAGACAATAAGTTAGAACCTCTTGATGTAGATGTTAAACAATTGAATAAACCACAAAAGTCATTCCAATTTGATGATTTTGCAAATGATCAAACTGTTAAAAAGATTATGTCAGACAAGCAAATTGGTTTTACAGTAACAAATCAAATGTTTCGTATGCCTAATAAATATTTAATTGATGACAGTGGTGAAGAAGAAAAAGAGTTAAAACCTGAAATAATGCCTTATTGGTATAGACCTCCTCAAGAAAAAAATGAAGCTAAAGCTGAAGAGGAAACTAATAAGCAAACAACTGATTCTATTGATCCAACATATTTTGTGGGAATAATTTTATATGATACAAGTGTAAGTTATGTTGATAATTTTGCCCATATTGTAGGTATTGAAGCTTCGTTATGTGTTAAAGATTCAACACCATTACTTAAGGCGATGTTAAATGACTGGGCTTTACATACACTTAATAAACAAGGTAAATATGCTGGTTTGACTGCAAAACCAATTCATCCAAAAATGAAAGCCATTTTAACAAAACTTGGTTTTTCATCGATGAAAGACAATAAAGATATTTTGACTTATAAATTATGAACAATTTAAATGACTATATAATTGATTATGCCATTAACGAGTCAATGGTTGAAATTTTAGATAATGAGACCATCAATGAAAATGCTATTATGAATGGTATTAAAAAACTTTGGAAATGGATAACTCGCAAGAATAAAAAGAAAGAAAAAGAAAACAAATCATCTTCATCATATAATGGTAGTTACTCTGATGATGTTGAGGATGACAATACAAATGATTCTAAAAAGACTACAATAAAAATTGTTGATTATGAATATAGTAAATTGCAACAGTTACAATTATCTCAAGATATGAAAAAGAGTAAAGAGGCTGTCCAAAAATATGCCGATAGAAAAAATGATATAAAAGTAATTGTTGCTGAAGATGAAAAGGCACAACAAATTCCAGCTATTTTAGTTTATGTTGCGGGTGATAAATCGCCTATAGCAGAACAATTTGAACAATTTAAAAATTACGCACACATATTTGCATTAGAAGTTGATCCAAAATATCGTGAAAAGGGTTTAGGACGTGTTTTAATTAAGCACGCTAAAGAAAAATTGGAAGCTAATTCCACATCTCAATCAAAAGGTTTTACTATAAACTTTACAGAAGCAAAAAGTAAAGAGTTATATAACAACATAGGTTTCAAAGAAGTTTTTGAAAGTGAAGATAAAAAAGTAAAAATAATGTACGCTAAATATGAAGACATTGACACAGATCATTAAAGAAGAATTGGACGATAATTTGCTTTATATGATTGATATGTGGTTAGAAAGAAATGACGAAGAACGACAAGAATTTATCGAGTTAATTTCAAAATGTAAAACTGATCATATCATAAATATTAACAAACTAAAAACATATATAGACGAAACAAACTCACTCAAGTTACACTTAAATGAATTTGTAAATTTTGTAGACAATGATATTGAAGCAGATAATGAAAAAGACTATTACAATAAATTAAAATCGATATTAGAACAAGTCATTGCAAATAAATCAAAATACAATAAATATAACAAATAAAATGGAGGTCAAATGACCTCCATTTCTTATTTCATAATATCAGAAAGTAAATTATTAACAATCCATTCAGGATTTGCAAATTCTTTATATACATTAAAACAATTCTCTCTAAAAGCTTCATACTTAGATTTGTCATTATACAATTCATTCATTTGTTGAATTGCTTCATTTACATTTGACAAATCTGCCTTTATGAATATACCTGCATTTTCACTATAAAGTGTCTTGTCAATACGCTTTCCATTTTCATATAAATGAATATGCTTACCCATTTCTTCATCAAGTACTGGAATTGTACCACAATTTACAATATCATAAATAGCATATTCAATTGTATCACCATAAGCATGAGTACTTAAATTAAAGAAGTCTACACCAAATGATTGCATAGCCATAGCTTTCAATCCATCTGCAAGTTGGTATCGTCCAAATACAAATATCTTTCTATCTGTACTATTTAAGTCAATACAAACTTCATCTTTCTTATCAAGTCCATACTTTTCTTTAAGTTTACCTGTCAAGAATAATGTTGCATCACTTGGCTCTTTTGTCATATTTCCATTTTCATCGAAATTAAAACAAAGATTACGGAATGATAATGCACCAATTGAACGTACAACACCTCTCATTTCAATTTGCCAACCATTATCCCAAAGCTCATTTCTCATATCAATAAGTCTTTCAGGATCCTTTAGACGTACTAAACGACCTAAATATGAAATTTTCTTTTGCTTCTTGTTGACATCTACCCAAAGGTCTTTATTAAATGTATGAGGAAGAAGTAAATGAACAAATCGTTTATCAAATTCTTCTTGTCCCATAACACTAATAAATTTCTTCATTACAAGATTATCAGGCGTAAAACCACAAATCTTATCCATTGCACATAAAAATTCCTTTGTTACAAGACGTTGTGTATAGTTAGCTCTTGACCAAGAGTTATAAATATGTGAGTGAATAAATAAAACTTTTCTGGTTGTTACATGATATTGCAACATATCCAAATAAGCATCTTGATATTCTTGTGCTTCTTTTTTATGAACCAAACCATTGATTAAAATTACATCTGCCTGATTCATTTCATCATAAGTTTCTTGACAAAATTCTTTATGATGTAAATTTAATGCTGATGTGTCAAATGAAATAGTATCATTCTTTGAAAAATGGAACATTTTTACATCATGTCCTTGACGAACTAATTCATTATGTAAAGCAATAACATATGCAGTTTGGCCAGTTCCCGTAAAATTTGAAAAAACTTGTATTATCTTCATGCTATTTTCTTAATATGATTATTTGTATTGTCAAAAAATATTACTGAACCATCTTGTCGTGAATCATTATTCCAATTTTGAACTACTTTAATTGCTTGTTCAGTTAAGAATTTAGCTGTTTTAACAGGAACATTTTGTCCAATCTTAGGCCAATTTCCCTTATCACCAAACCATTCAAAATCATGTGGCATACCCATAAGTTCAAGATATTCTCTTACATTACACATACGTTCACCACTTGGGTGTATTGTAGTTGTAATACTTCTAAATTGAATTGCTGGGAAATGCTCTTTATAATAGCAACAATCTGAACCATACCAACTCAATCCCATTGAAGTTTTCTTACGAATATGCTCAAGATAATTACGAGTCTTTTCTTTTACTTCTGGAGTCATTTTATCATAAGATTCCATAAATTCCAAAAGTTCATTGATAAGATTACGTTGAACAATATTTTTCATCAAACATCCATCGATATTATCAATCCATTTATCACCATATTTCTTCTTAAAGAAATCCATAACCATGTAGTTATGTGGTAATGCTTCACATTCATCTTGATTTTCTAATCCTTCAGGAATATTTGCAAAAAATTCTTCAATTGTCATTTTATTGTCAACAAAATCTAATGTTGGAACCTTTGACTCATCATTAATTTTTTGTACAAACATTACAAATGTACGTGGTCTCTTTTGACAATTATAATGCTTCCATGTATCAGTCTTATAATAAACTACTACATATCCATTTTCTGATGCAATCTTTTCGAATTGCTTACGTAATTCATCACCTCTGAATCCCATTAAAGTTGGTGCATTTTCAAACAAATAAATCTTTGGTCTAATTGTTGTTAAAGCCAATTTAACAAGATATAACATATTGCAATTACGTTCATTCTTAGTATCATCTTTAGCAGATGTTACCATCGAAAGACCTGAACATACTGGCACTGCAACTACTACATCGACATTATAATCAGGTGTAGCGATTTCGCCATCTAAAGTAATTTCAGGATTCATATCGTCAACATTGCAATCAAACATTGCTCTATTCATCTTATAATAAGGAACTTCGCGATTAACCTTCTTAAGATAATTAAGCAAATATGCTTCATTTGAAACAGCTGTAATGTTTCCTTCTTTATTTCTTTTTATTTCATCTAAGCCATTATATGTCAATATCCATTCTGCAGGATAACCAAAAGCTTCTTCTGCACCAAGATACATTCCACCAGTAAGTGGTTGAATGGCTGCCCATTTAATCTTGTTCATATAATTCTTTATAATTTTCTCCTTGTAATGTTTGTGCTACCCAAATAGCCATGTCTAAAAATGCTCCATGTCCACCATCATATTGAGTAACATAATCAGAAACGTCTTGTACTTCTTCACGTGCTTGTCTTGGACATACGAAATAAGTACATGCATTGTATTCTGCAATTTTCATATCGCCAAGTCCATCCCCAAAGAACACAACTACCTCATATTCATCTTTCAAAGATTGAATATAGTCAAATCGTTCAACTTCAGAAAAAACTTTAAGTTCACTATTTGACATATCTCTCATACGTTTTTCTACAATAGGAAGACCTGTCTTATCTGCGGTGATAAAAACAACATCAATATTGTTTTTCTTTAAAAGCTTTACACCTTCATGATCACCAACACCGAATTTCTTCATAATCTTACCGCTGGAGGTGTAATATAATCCTCCATCGGTAAGACATCCATCAACGTCACTTACGACTATAAATTTATTCTTCATAATTATACTTTATTAGGATCAAATACATTTTTAGAGAAGTGGTCAAATATTGACTCTGCTCCTTCTTTATTAATATAGTCAAATCCAAGATCTTTTGCAATAGTATTGAAAATAAAGTTATTCATTCTCTTACCATTCAAATCATCTTCAGAAATACATGCGAAACATTCATTCAAAAGATTAAGATACTTATCATTATCTGCATCAAGTTCTCTCATTTTATTGAGCAAATCTTTCTCATCCTTAAGATAACAATATTCAGGAAGACCAAGTAAACGATCCTTATCATAATCTGGGTGAATAAATGGAATCAATCCCTTTATAATCATTTCCCATGCCTTAACTGTTACAAATCCAGGCATAATTGAATAAACCAATGAATAACGAGCATCTGCAACTTCATTATCAAGTTCTACAAGAGGCTTATCAATAATTTGAGGATATTTTTCATATGTCTTATCATCCCATGTACCATAAATCTTTGTACCTTCAAATTCGGTACCCTTAAGATTATCTATAATGTATTTCTTATATCCTGGGAGACGTGAACTCTTACCACCATTTGCTCTATTTACATCCTTTTGACCACATCCATTTGAAATTACAATAAGATGCTCACCCTTAGTATTAAGTTTTCTGTCAATATCAATATTTTCTTTCCAATTCTTGTCAAGACCCATCATAAAGATACGTTCAACAAATCCATAAATACACTTAATCTTTTCGGTCTTCTTAGTCCAATCAGTTTTAGATGTAATATGTTCTACTGGCTCAAAATATCCATTTGTCTGAGTGAAAATAATTCTTTCACGATTATATAAATCAGATGCATTTGTTGTTATATAGCGAGCATCTTCAGAAATAAGATAGAATGGAACTCCAGTCTCATTAAGTGTATAAATGTAAGGACCTACATAATTCTTAAATGCATTCAAAATCTTTACATATTCTCCTGTCTTATCACTCTTAATAAAGTTAGGTACATTAATTGCTGAGCACATACCTGACATTAAAAGTGCAAAATCAATCTTAATATCATTATCTTTAAAATACTGAAGAATAGGTGCAAATGGATGCTTTCCTTCTACCTCATAATCTGCGCCGTAAGCTGAATGCACATTATGATTAGGGAAAATATAATCATACTCTTCATCACTCAACTTATTCATTTGATTAGGACCAACCCAGAAGAAGTTAAATTCAGGATTCATACGAGCAACTGATGAATAAAATATCATACATGCATCACCACCAGTACGAATGTCAAGATTTTTAAATTTAATTGACTTACCAATTTTTCCGATTAAAATGTTCTTTTCTGCTTTTCTGTTAATTTCGTATACTTTCTTCATATTGTTTAATTATTTAGTTATAATTTCTTTTCCAAGTAATTTCATCAAATTCACATATAATGTTAACTTACCCATATAGAATAAAAACTTAGAAACTGGATTAAGGAAATATAATGGAGACATACTTACCCAACATGCACCAGTAATCATTTCAATATAAGGGAATCTAACACCATAGTTATATTCTACAAATTCTTTTAACACTTGTTTACAATCATAAACATAATTATTACAAAGAATATTTATGTAAATATTGTTAGGATCAGACTCATCAATTGAGAATAAATCATTATATGCACTATTAAAATTGAATGTGATATTGTGATTCATTTTTCCAAAATCATAATTCTTATCTCCATATTTAACTATGTCAATAAAATTAGGACGCCAATCTAATAAAATGTACTTATCATTCTTTTTATCATAAAGCATATTATCAAGTACAAAATCACCGTGCCATCCACTTGGACATGAATTTTTCCACTCAGGTAATTTCATCATTTCCTTAAGCATTCGTTCAATTGTCCACTCTTTTGGAATTAAAACATCATTTACATAAATATCCTGATCTTCTGTAACATTATAAAAATCTTTGAATTGATTTACTCTATCTATATTTTTCTTAATATAGAACTTTTCCATAGAAGAAAAAAAAACATTATCTTCTACTTCATCGATTTTATCTTTCCAAAAATCATTGTCCTTAAGATAGTTCATTACTTTCTTAAATCGAACAGGATTCATTTTATCAATAGCATTTTCTGCATCAATATAATCATAACACAAAAAATTCTTTGTATGTTCAGTAATTGGTTGACAGAAATCTTTAATTGCATCATAATGCTCAATCAAATCATCAACAACGCCATCTTTTGCAAAGAACTTAATTACTTTATTGTTTATGATAAATATTGCTTGGTCATTTTTGTCAAGAATAAAGAATTGATCTTTACATGCTTTACGAGCATTCTTGACACCTGCAATATTACCTGTATCTGTCCAATTATCAACTTTAATAGCTCTTAAATTATCTTTAAACATTCCATATTTGTGGTAAACCAAAAAGTCGTATGGAGTTTTTTCATTATTGAGAGCTTCATGCATATATTGCCAAAATGTCTTATAGTCATAAATACCACAAATACCAATAAATGACAACATACCTACCAATGAATCTGGCTTCATATAAGTCTTAATTAACTTATATGACTCAAATTTGCCCTTAAGTCTTGTATTAACATCATAATCAAATGCATCATACAATTCAGAATTAAGAGCTTCATAACCTACCAAGAAATTATAATCAAAATTCATTGGAATTTGTTCTTGTAAATTATCTACAATAGTATCACAATCATGATAAATAAATGGCTCTTGTAGATACTTTTCGGCCTGTAATTGTGAATAAACTTGTGAAGAACCAGGACCATCATATTTATCAACTTCAACAAGTTGTATCTTCTTATTTGGATAAGCTAATGACAAATACTGACGAACATGGTCACCAAAATAACCTAATGATATGACAAATTCAGTATCTTCAGGATATGAGTCAATAATATAAGAAATAACTGGTCGCTTACCAATTTTAATCATTGACTTATTTGTATATTTAGTAAGGTCAAGTAATCTTGAACCAATACCTGAAGTTGTTATAAATACTTTCATACTTAATGTTTAAATATTGTTAATAGTAATATAGTAACTTCTACTCATTAATTTTTATAGAAGCGCGTAATTGTTCGACACTTTTTTCTAATGATTGTCCTTTTACAAAAAGACCAGATGTTCCACCAACAAAAATATCTACACCATTAGTAGCTAATAAATGTGCTCTTTCAAGTGATACTCCACCATCTACAGAAATACGAATATTTCCACGACCAATTGAATCTAAATATTGACGAACATAAATTGGCTTTTGTAAAATACCTCCAATAATTGGTTGACCCGCAAATCCTGGATTAATCAACATTACCAATATCATATCGATATATTTCAAATATTCATATAATCCTTCTATTGATGTCTTAGGATTGATAGCTACACCAATTTTAATACCTCTCTTTTTAAGAGAATTAAGATATTTGATTGTTTCATCAAATTTAACACTATTAATTTCTGCATGAATTGTTACAATATCACCTTCTGACAATTCTAATCTTTCAATAAACATAAGTGGATCATCAACCATTAAGTGATAATCACAAGGAATTTTTGATAGACGATGTATTGCATTTAAAATATCAGGACCAAATGTAATATTATTTACAAAGTGACCATCCATTGCATCTAAATGTAACATGTCTATACCAAGATTTTCTAACTCTTTAATATCGTGTTCCAAATTTAACAAATTTTTGGTACACATTACTGATGCTGATATTTGCTTATTCATATTATCATTTATATTTTTTACCATTGTGTTCAGAAATACTTATTATTAAATGTAAGGTAACCTCCGAAGTAGTATAAGGAGTGTCTTGTCGGGGTTGACTACGGTCCTGATATTTTTACCTTGGTGGCTTTTAGCATCGGTTTATCCTTTTGGCTTGCCAAATTGCGATGTTATGGTGTCTTCGGATATTAGGTTCGCCCTGGCCATCTTTGCATCTCCCGGTTGGATCTACAATGAAGATAGATAATTACTCGGCGTTCATGTGCGGCTTGCCGCCATGCAGCCGGGTAGATGATTTTAAATACTTTTATTATGATTTTTTACAATCTTATCTAACATTGCTCGATGTTGTTCAATTTCTTCATAATATTTATACACATTTTGTTTAGTTTCAAAATCTGTTAAAATTTTAAAATGTCTTTCATAAATATGAAGTGAACCTGCATTCCAATATATTCTTCCTTCAGTTATATTTTTTCCATATTTTTGTTGATACAACCATCTCATTTGTTCAACTAATTTTTGAAGAACATCCCATGCCCAAAGTGCATCATTATTAAAACCAAATACTGCATCATTAGATCTGAAATTTACAATACAATCAAGTAAATCATTATCCTTATCATATTCATTTATGAAATATTGGACATTTTGACAACACATAAAATCATGCATTCCATCTTTATTATAATCTTGTTGCATTGAAGGACGATTATAAATCATAATTGCTTCACGTGTATGTGGATCATCTAATAAATGTTGCTTGCAATTCTCAAACTGCTTACCATTTTCTTCTGAATAAATACACCAACCATAATTTGAATTTATTAATCCTTCTGGTGTTGCACATGCTTTCCACATTTTTGGTGTTTCACCAGGTATATCGTTTACATTTAATGATTGTGATAAATACCACTCCTTTTCTCTTTCATAATATTCATAATTTGGCTCACGAACAATCCAACATTTATCAACTTCAAAATGTGCATTTTGAATTTCAAGTGTTTTTGATTGCTGAACTGCATTACCTATTGTACGAAATTCACCTTTCTCATATTTCTCGAGAAAAATGTTAAAAATATCTCTTGTGTTTAACATATTTTAATTAGCAATAAATTTCCAAACTTCATTGAATATAGATTCTCTTGATCTAAATTCATCTCCATTATTAACATAGACTAATTTCTTAGGAAAATCACAATATTTGAAAATTTCCTGAAATTTGCTTGTTTCCATCGATATTTTATAATCAACTCCTTCAGATAATGATTTTCCATCTTCATTTTTCTGAAGAAGTTTTTTTGATGTACATACTAATTGAACATATCTAATCTCTAAATCTTTACGTTCATTTAATTTATCGTTTAATTTAATTATCATTTTACCAACGTCATCAACTGTTCGATCACGATATAATGTACCATAAACAAATTCACCAATATGACTTCTATTCATTATAATACAATGTGTAGAATCATAAACACCATTTACAATATTATCAATATAAGCTTTGAATAATTGATCTTGCTCTTTGTCAGAAAATTTCTTTGAAAATGGTTTACTGCAATGAATTAAAGTGGTTGTCGGAAAACGCTCTAAAAGTTTAGAAATTATTGTGTCCTTACCTGTATTATCAGTACCTTCGATAATTATAAGTTTCATATTAATCCAATATGTTTTGTTATTAAAATAGAAATTAACGCCAAATAATTTACGATATTATTGATTATTTTTACTAAAACAAATTATCATCAAATCAATATTTTTTGAATATGAAGAACATAAGTGAAATAATTGACTATAGAGATGAATCTACTGTCAATAAAGTTTTTGAAACAGTAAAACAAAAAAGAGAAGCTCAGAAAATTAAAGAAGCTGAAGAGGAAAAGGCTCGTCTTGAAGCCATGTCAACACATGAAGAGTTGATTAAAGATGACGAAGATATTATTCGTGAAGCTAAGGATGACAATGAAAAGTATTTCTTTAAGAACATACTTTTCTTTACTAATGATCGTAGCTCAGAATCAAATAAAACATTAAAAAATCTTGAAAAGGCTGTTAAAAATAAAGGTGTTGAAATATTCCCATTCGTTGCTGAAGAAGTTGATTATAAAGCAACAGATGACAAAATTGAATGGCATGATAATGAAAATAAATATAAAGTTGACGAGCAATCCAACGTTGATACAATAGTTATTACACGTCTTGGCGTTCAAGATTCAGAAGAATGTATGGAACTTATTAGAGAACTTCAAGATTGGGGATTCTTCGTTATCAATCCAATACAATCTGCAAAGAAAGCTTCTAATAAGTATAGTTCATCAGTTCTTTTGGAGAGATATGAAATACCTCAACCAAGATTTACTTTAATATCAAAAAATGATATTGCTAAAGGTGAAGAATCTCTTAAGAAGAAACTTAAAGACATTTATCCTGATGTTGGTAAAGACGAAGAAAAGGATAAAGAAAAAGAATATGTCGTAAAGATTCTTGATGGTCATGGTGGAACTGGTGTAACAATGCAAACTGGTAAGACTATTCTTTCAATGCTTCAAATGGTATTTGCTGTTGATGAAGAACGTGAATTATTAGTACAAAAGAAAGAAGAAGCTGATGGTGGAGATATTCGTGTTCATGTATTGACAATGAGAACACACCAAAAGATACTTGCTCAAATGAAACGTAAGAAAATTGGTGGAGACTTCCGTTCTAATGTTTCATTAGGTGCTACTGCAGAAAAGGTTGAATTAACACCAGAACAAGAAGAAATAGCACTTAAAGTTGCTAAAATATCAGGTATGCCTTGGTGTGCTGTAGATATTATGCCACTTGTAAAAGGTTCAAATCCTGAAGTTGGCGATAATGTAGTTCTTGAATATAATGCTTCTCCAGGTACAGATGGTATTTCAGAAGTTATAGATGATAACTTTATGGAAATTCTTCTTAATGAAATTAATGATGTTAATGAATTAGTTCTTGCTCCAAAGGCTATTGGTTATCTTGAAAATGTAACATTTACAATGGATAATGATGATGACTTTGAATTTGAAGCTAAATTTGATACAGGTAATGGTGCTAAAGCATCTACAATTGGTTGTGACTCAGTAGATTATAAGGGTAACCTTGTTATTGCAACTATTGATGGTAAGAAGTATCAATTTAAGAAAGCTGGTGAATCAAGAGCTATTGTAGGTCAAGTAACAGAACCTCGTACAACTGTTATAATTCCTTGTATTCAAGTTGGTTCTCGTAAACTTCTTGATGTTGAATTTGCATTAGTTGATAACCGTAATAAGAAGCAAAAAGTTCTTATAAATCGTGATGTCATGGCTCGTATGGGTTATCAAATTAATCCTGCAAAGAAACATATTCTTGAAGATGATTTAGCTTATAGTTTCAAAGAAGAAGCCGAAAAGAAAGCTAAAGAAGCAGAAGATAGAAAAAAAGAACACGAAAATAAAGAAAATAAATAATATGAAGAGTATAAATAATTTTATAAATGAAGCTATTACAAGAGGTAGAAAAAATAAGCCTACAGTAGACTTAAAACATTTTGATACAATAGTAAAAAACTTAAGAATGGATAATAAAAATTATATTGGAGCTATTGTAGAATTAACAGATGATATTCAATTCTCTTCTGTAGAAAATGATAGTGTTTGGGGACATTTAGATGCACCCGTAAATAAAGTATTTGATAGAGAACGTCCACAACAAATAGAATTATTTAATAGAGATAAAGTTATTATAGTTTATGATACAGAAGATAACGATAAACATCCAGGTGCAGGTGGAATCATAAACTTATATATTTGTAAATATGAAGACATTTGGTATTATTTGAATAGAGATGATGCCGATGAATTTATGGATTGTGTAAAAATATTAAAAAAAGATGAACCTAAATAATTGTGACTACAATTAAATAAGCTCTAAAGAAGATAAAAAGAATACGAAAATAAAGATAAGAAATAATATGAAAAACATTAAAGATTTGATTTCAACAGATGAAAACGTGAAAATAAATGAAAATATGAATGTTGATAAATTACAAAACGCTGGTGCATCTAGTTCAGTAATTAATTTATTCAATGCAAGTTATCATTCTATGCGTGATTCAGTAAGTTGGGATGACCTAGCAGATATATTATCAAGAGTTTACAAGGACTTAAAAAAATAAAAATCAATTATGATTACAATTAAATTAGGCTCTAAAGGAGAAGATGTCAAGATACTTCAAAAGTATCTTGGTTTGACACCGGATGGAAACTTTGGTCCTAATACAGATAAAAAAGTCAAAGAATGGCAAAAATCTAAAGGGCTTACACCAGATGGTGTAATTGGACCAAAATCATGGGCAATTATATTTCCAAATAGTCCAATAACTACAACTACAGTTCCTCAAAAAACAATAAATAATACTGGACTTAGTGATGGCATAATTAACTTTATTTGTCAATATGAGACTGGTAAAAAGTTTGGTTATACAATGACATTTAAAGATTTGAATGGTTATGACTTACATGACGCAAAAGGTCATTTAACTTACGGTTATGGTTTACTTTATCATCCAAATGGTAAATTTATGGATTCAATAAAGAGAACATGGACACAAAAGGAATTAGAAAATCTTTTCTTAGAACATGCAAAATATACAGCTAATCGTATTGATAGATGGGCTAATGACAATAAAGTAAAACTTAATCAAAATCAAAAAGACGCCATAGCTTCAGGTTGTTATAATTTTGGAATGGGATTCTTAAATAAGCAAATTTGTAAAATGGTTATTGCTAATCCAAATAATCCTGCAATTAGAAACACTTGGTCTCATTTATCAGATGTTCAGGGTAGAAAATATCCTGGTTTGATTAAAAGACGTCAAGCAGAAGCTAAATGGTATTTTGAAGGAAAATAAATTTAACAAAATATATGAGAGACTTAAAACAATTCATATTAGAAAGTAAACAACATAAAGACACAGCCACTTTAGCAGATTTTTATCAGTGGGCATGTGCTGGTGAAATGCCAGATGGAAAAGCAGATGTATCTATAATTAATCCTGAAGATTGCGAAGGTCTTCTTGATAATGGTTGGTTTGATCATTTTGATGATGAAAATCCTGAAAAGGGATGTAAAGACATAGCAGATTTTTTCAAAAAGAATTGGGATAAACAAATCAAAGTTGTTTCAATAGACATGGGTAATACTTGGGAAGTATCATTTAAACTTGATGGAAAAGAATATGCTGCTGACTTTATGAATTATTTTGGTGGTGAGTTTGAATAATGAGAAATTTAAAAGATTATATTGAAGAAGATTTGTTTGCTACACCTATGAATACTATTGGAATGGGTGGAATAACTGCTCCAACACCGGAAACACCAGGTTCTGGAGATGTTCCTCAACCAATGTGTGTTGATATAAAAACTGGAAAGTTATATAAGCGTAGAAAGAAATTTAGAAGATATAAAATTGTATAACAGAAAAGGGAAGCTTAAACTTCCCTTTTCTTGTTTTGTTCCCTATTTGCTTGTTTAAGTTTTTTACGACATTCCTTAATTTGCTTTTCTAAAGAATTTAAGACATATCGATTGCTTGCGATTTCATTACCATATTTCTGTTCATGCTGATCTTTTGTCAATCCATCATATGGATCCCACATGTTATAGTCTCGTTTTGCAACTTCTTGGCAATTTTGATAATATCGAAATTTTTCTTTAAGTATCGATATATCGTGCACTAATTGTTTAATTTCTAAATTTTCCATTATCCAAATATTTTATCAATTACTGTAGGTACACCACACAACCAAATAATGGTTTGAGTGATAAACGCTCCCCAAAGAAACGCTAATACATATGTTAACCAACCAAATTGTTTATGACATATGCGATAAAGCCACCAGCTAAATGATATGATAAAAATTATTGCGTTAATCATGAGTTCTTATAGAGTTTATTTTCAATTATAAATTTCAAAAGACGATACTTTCCATTTCTATCAAGGCTATTAAGCTTCCAATCACGAATATGCTCCCAAAGTTCATCAATTGACATATTGTCAATTTTATCATAATTAAGACCACTAAAATGCTCCTCCTTAACAATATTGCGAAGTTTATTTGTAAGAGCTTCCATACTGTCATCAGGAATCAGGATTTCCCAACTATCACAAGTAATATCTTTAGCAGAAAACGGATATTCGTCAATGTTGTTTAAACCTGTTTGTAAAAGCTTATTTATACAACGAATACCAATAACATCATATTGCTGTCCATTTACGACACGGGTTTTAAACATTTTGATAGCACCACTCAAACTAACATTAGTTTGTACAACTTTCCAGTTTTTAATAACTTTTCTTGCCATTTTACTTCCACTTTGTCTTGTTATTCTTTTTTGAAGTCTTTTGATAATTGTTAGATGACTCGTACTTTTCGTAATCGTTTGCGATATTTTTCATTAGTCTTCAATATTAAAAATGTTAATGTACTTATTATCATGTGTATGAACTTTCACACTCATATTACCCTTATCTTTCCAAAGACTTGCAACGTCAGGATAATTGGCTCCATTATCATTGCACCAATTTTCAATCATTACGAATGCCTGACTAAGTGTGCAATCCTCAGCCATTACGGTTGACTTAATATCATCAGGAACTAAATTTACCTTATTAGGTCGTAAAATACTTGTAAGTTTCATATTTAATTAAATAAATGAGTTTCGTAATTTTTGTCAATATAACGAAGATGTTCTTCAAGAGTATCGGAGTCAAGTGACATACATAAGGCATCTAAAATTTGTTCAGAACTCATGTAATCTTTCATTCGTTCAATAATTCCCCAAAGTTCATTTCTTTCCATATTATTTGTTATTAAGTTTTGCACAAGTTTCCAATGCCTCATCTGCATTATCAAACGCTTTAATCATTTCATCCTTCTTAAACAAATTACGCTTCCTAAGAATGTAATACAACTTACCATAAGTGCATCTACCAAGCTCGGTATTATATGAATGCAACTCAAACTGCTTAATAACCTGAACGTAATACTTTGTGTTAAACATATATTAAAGATTTTCTACTTCCTTTACAAAATTGTCTGCAATATTCCTAAACTTATTGACCAAATTGTCAAACTTTTCTGGGTCAACTTCGGTGATTTCTCCTGCAAGTACTTTATTGACAAAATCCAATGAAGGCATTACTGCGCAAGTTGTGTAGTCCTCTTCAATTATTTCAGTGGCCGGATGGAAAATTACTTGATAGTCACCATTGTTTACATTTGTGAGTACAATGAATGTTTCAATTACAGGATGACCACCATTCTTATATCCTACACATTTGTGAAAATAATGAGGATTGATTTTATATACGTGGCCGGGCTTATAGCAATGTGCTTTAAACTCCTCAATTGAAATTTTCTTACCAATTGAATGAATGTAAACTTCTGTAATATTCATTTGTTTGATTTTTTAAGTTTATTTTTATTTGATTACATATATAATATAGTAATTATGAGAAAAAATTCAAATATTATATAAAATTATGAAGGGTTTTGTTTATTTACTTTGTGATGGTGAAAGATTTAAAATAGGAATGACAAGAGGAAAAATCGAAAAGAGAATTACAGAATTACAAACAGGAAATCCAAATGAGATATTTATATCATCGTATCATGAAACAGAATATCCAAATAGAGTTGAGCAAATGATGCATGCAAAATATCAAACCGCAAGAGTAAAAAATGAATGGTTTGATTTGTCAGTTGAACAAGTAGTTGGATTTAGAAAAGAATGTAATAGATGTGAAGAAATTATCGAAGTAATGAAAGACAATCCATTTTTTAAAACATAAAGGGAGACCAAATGGTCTCCCTCAATTGATATATGATTATTTGATTTTTATTTATGCCTTAACAAGCCAGTCAGCTGCACATGTTGCCATAGCACCAAGAGTCTTGAAACGTACTTCATATCCCATTGATTCTACCCAACCCTTTGCAGTAGTATAAACTTCGTTAGACTTGAATTTTGGGTTTGGGTTAACATCGATATCGATGTACTTAGGCTTTGGACAGCCATTTGCTACAAGCTCATTTGCAAGGTTAATAGATTCCTCAACTTCCTTAAGCAATCTTACTTGACGTACTCTCTCTTTCTCAGTCTTCCAACGTCTGAATATACAGTGACCACCATGACCTGGTGTACATAATACAATAACGGTAGAATAAACTGTACAACGTCCTCTATTTTGAGAGTCTGTACCTATAATAATTTCAATATCTACCGGCTTATGCTCATCAACATATGCCTTTACATAATCTGAAACGTTCTCAAGCTTCTCACCTGTGAACTTTTTAAAAGTCATTGTTCCGATAATCTGTGACATAGTAATATATTTTGTTTGTTATATTTGTTATTTACATTTTTCTAAAACTAGTTTTAAGATCAAACCCATGTGCCAAAATTTTTGTTTTGTTATCCGGTTTGGCTTCGGGTTCTTGTTTAATACTCCATAAGAAATTCTCAATATTAATGTACGTATTTAAATCAAATAAATCATTATACCAATATTTAAGTATATTATAATTGAGTTTTTGGAATGAAATATCAGTTACATAATGTGTATCTTTCAACTTTCCAATTCTTGGTTCTTCTGGCCAATTATCCCAATATGCTCCATTTACAACTAAATCATAATTGTACTTTATAAATACGGGTGATTCAATTTTGTAGAAAATATCCGGACAATCCACTTTCCAAACATGCATTTTAAGTGATTTTTGAATGTCCGCTAATTTATTATGTGGAGCAAAATGTACTTTCGCATAATCGCATAAATGCTCATTGGCTCGTTTATCAAATTCAAGTTGTGCAATCTTTTTTAATTCAAGATCAATTGCTGATTGTGATACAATTATACTGCTATCTAAAACTTTATCTACAAGTTCTCGACCAAGAATAATAAAGAAATTTTCAACATTTCCATTTACTCTATACTTATAGTAAATTCTAAGAATTGGTTGTGAAAATACAAATGGATAAATTCCAAAAATGAAATTATCAAATGTAAGTTCACCATTATCTCTGCGACTTCTGTATGTATCTTGATAACCGTAATATTTAGAGTAGTATGGAATTGAATTTCCTTCTGTTCTAAAAAGATCATCAAGATATTCATTGACAAGTCCAATATTGCGAACATAATTCAAATCCGCATCATGATCTTGTACAATAAAATCATAAAAGTCTTTATATTTACTAATTATCTTCATTATTCAAATTCTTTTCTTAAATTGTTTATAAAGTCACCAGCTGCATAATATCCTAAATCAGCCTCAAGGCGCGGTAATAAATATTCGCAAATTTTATCAAGCGACACCATTTTAGGTTTCGGTTCAAATTCTAATTCATCTTCATCATATTCTTCGATAATTTTGCCATTACAATCTAATCTTGAATATGTTGTAGGATATAAACACTGAACATTTATAATTTCTCCAGTCTCAATAACTTTTGCTTTCATATATCTTCTTGCTGAATTTTACCTTCATTAATCTTCTGATCTATCCAGTCTCTAACCATTTCAACATGAGTGGCCATACAACTTTCAACACCAGGTCTTACATCACATGTGAAATACCAAAGAGTACCCAAATATTTATCGTCTGAACGATGAAGTCTTATTTTCCATCCACGATATTCCTCAAAAAATGGATGCTCTTTATAGTATTTATTTATCTTTTCTTGAATTGTAAGCTTTCTCATTTAATTGAAACGTATTTCTTAAACCCATCAATATTATCGAATTTCTTACCTTCAATTTCAAGACCTGTAACAAGTTTGGATGTTCTAGAAACAGTTACTCTAATTTCTTTAAGTTTACCTGCATGCAAATTCCTAAACATCATTACATACATGTATTCTAAAATAGTTGGACTTACTCTTTTTACAGTAATTCCCCAACAATTATTTTCATTGAGGAATTTGTCCAATTCTTTGAAAGTAATAGTTCCAAAACCTTTTTGTATACGTGGTCTCATTGTTGTTTTATTTTACATGTCTAATATAGATATTATCTAATATTATTTCAAAAATAAGAATAAAAATTTAACGTTGTCATAAAATATCACATATATTGCCTATTTTTAACTAATAAAATGGTTAAAATATGCAGAGACAATTATATAATATTGGCGGTTATCAGTATGTTGTAGATATTTATGATGCAAATATTGATTTATTACGTAATCCATGCAAAAGAAAATTTGTAATGTTACGTAATTTTACGTTGATGAATGATATAATAACTGACAACGACATATATTTTATTGAAAAGAGTGTATTTGATAAATTTATAAGAGAAATTCATTATAGTAAAGATAAAGATACATTCTCTGAAAAAACATCTAAAATTGTGTTTCCAATTCCTGAAGGAAATATAACATCATTTAGTAATTTATATTCAATGTTCAATAGTAATTTCAAGAACTATTCTCTTTATAACAATTATGTTGAAGGATTAAGTCTTGATGAAGATAGATTTGAATATGGAAGTGATGTTTATGAATTACTTGATGTTGAAGGAAATCCAAAATGGATTGATTGTAATAAAGTACGCATTTATCACCCAGCTAACACAAAAGCAATAAATGGTATTTTATATATTGACAATTATATTAATGATATTCACTTCCATTATTTTTGCAATTTATATCAAAACTTTTCTACAAATTCTGAAACAGAATTTAGAATAAACAATTGCATTTATTCAGAATTTGCAGAAATAGCTTATCCAAATATTGAACAGTTATTTAAGTTTGTAAAAAATGATGAGCAAACACATAAAGAAATTTTTAATGTTTATTATCATGAAAACTTAAATACTGTCATATCTACAAAGAATGATTCATTTATTGAACGTATAATATTCGAATTGAAAGATGGTACAGAAAAGGCAAAGTATCATGTTATGAGTAATGTTAATGAAATGCCAGATGATGCTGAGTCATATTTTGACAAAGATATTCATAACATTCAACGAGTACCACTTAATTTACTTATACAACCATTTAGAATTGTTAAAGAAGTTAACCCAATAACAAATGAAGAAGAAAATGTTAAACTATATATTAAACATTTCAAATCATTTGAGAATAACTATATAACATATCCTATTAACTTCACAATTTTCCCTTACGATTACGTTGATAAAAATAATGGAAATTTCATACCAAGTTATAAATATGCAACTGTAACAAATACATATACTACTGAATATAAATTTTCATTATCGGCAGAAATAGGATTTACTAACTTCTTATTTTCAATAATTGCAAAATTTGATTATCCTAATAAAGAAAAATGGTTAAATGAATTTAATGGCGATGAAACATTAGCTTTACGTGCTGCATATAAATTCTATTATAATGTAGATGAAGATGAATATAAATATTTTTGGGTTAATAGACTTTTAGCTGAAATGCCAGAAGAACAATATAGTTTATTGGCTTATGTAGATGAACATTGGGATAATCAAAACATAAGTAATACAATGTTCGATAGTGATGACAATAATTATGAAATGGCATTTGCTGAAGATATTATTGATGAAGATGGTGTAACACGTAAAGAATTAGTATATGAGGTATCTAATAAAGAAAAACTCAGAAGAATTATTGAACGTAATTATAAAGGAATTAAAGATGAATTAAGAGATTGGGAAGTTGAAGATGACTATCAAACAGCTATGGATTTTATGGGATATCGTATTCAGATATTTGCAGATAAATTCATGAAAAATGTCATATATGATACTACTGTTACATCAAATTTTGAAACGTTAGACAATTTCGCATTTAATATCGATGATATTTTCAAATCGTGGAATGAAGTACCTGATGTTCTTATTTGTCAAGTTATGTTTATTGATAGAATATTGGGAAACGTTTTAACTTCTAATTTAATTCCTTTGCATAAAGATGCGATAAAATACATGATTATTAAAGATGTTCCAACAATACATTCATTAAATAAGATAAATGAAAATATGAAAGAAATAACACTTAACTCTGATATATTAAAAACTAAAGAAGAATTACTTACAACTCTTGATTATGCTTTATCAAAAATTGCATTAAAGACTACTAATGTAAATACAGCAATGGATGAAGCTAAACAAATTATTCGTAATTTCTATGATGAATTTTTATCAGAAGAATTAGAACAAAAACGTTTTAATTTTATTGACACTATAAATGTAGTGACAACTAAAGAAAGTCAAGATAGTAATGTAATTAAGAATGTAGGAAATAAATCTACTATTCTTTTCAAACCAGTGTATTTTAGAACATATGATTTACAAAATCTCAAATTACGTTCAAAGGTATCACAGAAAATTGGTATAAATCTTGGCCAATATATGAGTAAAGTTGAATCATTCAAATTAAAACTCGACGACATTGAATATACAGAAATAGGTAGAAATGATGTATATGTAATATTTGACATAAATGCAAATATGATTACATCAAGTGGTGGTACTTATAACATTGTAAATCAAGATGATGAGTATATATCATCAGGTAACTGGATAATTTATTAAATATTGCTATGATAGATTTAGCTATAGATTCACGAGTATTTATAACAAGTAAATTGGATGAAGCTGTACAAGAATTAGATATGATATTCAACACAACAAATGGTGAGTTGATTGGATATTCTTCATTTGGTACAAATTTTGAACAATTCTTGTGGCAGATAAACGATGCATCCAATATGTTGCAAACATATATTTATGACAAAATAAAAGACTCATTCTTTTTACGTGATATGTTAACAGAAGTTAATGTTACAACAATGGAAGGAGAAATGAGAAGAATATATGTTGTTAAAATATCTGTTTCAGATGGAACTAATACACAAAATAGAACATATCAATTAAGATAATATGAAATTATTTAAATTAACAGAAACAACATTTGATAATTACGATAGAACTGTACGTTCATATTTATCAAAAACACTTAATTCACTTGGAATGCAATATACACATTCCAACATATTTGGTGTTATATTTGATGGTATGAAAGGAATTATGCAAAATATTATGTTCTATATAGAAGATGCTCTTAATGAACAAAATATTTTTACAGCAACTCGTAAATCATCAATTTATTCTCTTGCAAAAATTTCAGGATATGAAGCTTATTATGGAACTGCAGCATCAGGTACAATGATAGGTAAAATGATAATCAATAATGGATTGCAATCTAATTTAACAAAAATTTATGTCAAAAATGGCACAAAGGTTTCAAACAAAAATAATGGTATGAAATATAGCATTATTTTACCTACTGACTATTATGTATTTGATATAACAAAGCCATTGATTACACACGAATTTAAAATTGTGCAAGGTTATATAGCTAAAAATACATTTACTGCAGTAGGCAATAAGCTTGAAACATTCCATATGTCATGCGGTGAATTGTTTGACAAACAATATACAAAAGTTTATGTCAATGGTATACAATATGAACAAGTTTCAAATTTGTATGATATGACAGAAGATGGAAATGAATATGTATGTACAATTGGATATGACAATACATTTGATATAATGTTTGGTGATGGTGTAAATGGTAAACGTCTTAAAAAGGGAGATACAATTGTATTAGAATATCTTAAACATAATGGCGTATTAGGAAATATTCTTCCTGAAGAAGATACTGATTTTAGTTTTGTTGATAGAGGATTTGATGCTTTTGGTAATGCAATTGATATTAATACATATATGAAGATATATGTAAAGTCATGTATTTCTGGTGGAACAAATTCTGATTCAATTGAATTTATACGTAATATGATAGGTACAAATTCACGTTCATTAGTGCTTGCTTCAGAAGATAATTTCAAACTTTTCTTTAAACGTTTCTCTTTTATAGGATATGTTAATTGTTGGTCTGAACAAAATTCAATGTATATAATTGCAACATGCTTACGTAATTTAAGTTCATATCTTAAGAATGTTGATTCATATTTTACTATTGATGACAAATCATTACTTTTAACAAGTCAAGAAAAGACAATGGTTTTGAATACGCTTGAAAATTCTAAGAAGTCTTTTGCCGGTATAACTCTTAAATTCCAAGATCCGATAATTAGAAAATTCGCTATAATTTGTTATGTTAAAGTTGACAATGTATATGATCAAGATTATGTAAAAAATGAAATAAAAACTCAATTAGCTACATATTTTATGAATAGCATAACTAATACACAATTTATAGCTAAAGCAAAACTTATTGAATTATTGACTACATCTATTAAACAAATTAAGGCCATTGAAATGAACATTTATTCAGATATGGCAGAACAAGCATACTATAACTCATATTATTATCGTTATTCATTTAGACTTATAAATGGTTCTTATGAATACGTTAAAGAAAAAGTTATTTATGAAAAAGACACAACTCCAGGTTTAGATGTATTTAATAACATTTCATTAGATAGTAAATTAGAAATGCCAATACTTTCTAACATTAAATATTATAATGAAAAGGACATTAATAAAAAGACATATTTTGATATGCCAGCTATACAGGTATATTTCATGTAAATAAGAATATTTTTAATAAATTAAATATACAACTTTATGGGAACATTTTTAGAGTTTATAGAAAAAAGAAGAAAAGGAATGGTTACAGAAGCATTCAATGACAAAGATGTCAATAAAATGCTCGAATTGGTTGAAAAACTATTGAAGAAACATATTAATGGACTTATCCCACTTGAAGGTTTTGCTACTAATATGGTTGGTAAAGATAAGTTGATTTCAAAACAATATATGGTGCTTAATGGTAAGAAATTCGGTAGCACATCATTATTCCAAATTAACTTTTTACCATCAGGAAAATCTAATTATGCATATTCAATTGACTTCTTCCAAGATCTCGAACTATTATTTGATGGTAAGTCAACTGCATCACTATCTATTTACACATTAGGTAGTTCATTAGTTTATTTCTTACCTATTATTTGGACAGTTGCCTCTTCACAAAAATATGATTTAACTGAAAAGAAGGCTATTGAAATTGGTCGTTCTATATTTAAGAATGGCAAAATTAAAGAATCACTTTATTATATTGGCGCTTTAAGTTATCATGTTCTTGAAGGTATGTCAAGTGAATTAATAGAAGAAGCATTTAACTTAAATGAAGATGAAGAAACTAAGAAGTTTAAGCAAGACAAATATGATAAAGCACATGATGCATATGTACATCGTAAAGATTCACCTGAAGCAAAACAAAAATTCCAAGAATTAAATGCTGAATATGAAGAAGTACGTAAAGCAATTGCAGGTGGTGCAAGTACTATGGCTGAACTTAAAGTTGCATTAAAACATAACGTTAAAATTGTTGCTGAAATTGATGCTTCAATGAAGGAGGCAGAAGAAAAGTTCAAAGAAGAACGTGAAGATCCTGAAACAGTATTTAAGAAAATGCAAGGTTATGTAAAGATGGTTATTAAGGGAATTAACCCATCTGTAATTCTTTGTGGTGCTCCTGGTGTTGGTAAAACTTATAGAGTAAAACAACAACTTAAAGCTAATAATTATAATGAAGGACATAACTTATTTACTATTAAGGGTAAATGTACTCCACGTAGACTTTATTTAGCTCTTTATGAATATCAAGATAAGGGACAAATTCTTTTAATCGACGATGCTGATGCTTTAGTTGGACCAAATGCTCCTGAAGATTGTATTAACATTCTTAAAGCTGCTCTTGATAGTACAGCAGATGATGAAGGAAGACTTGTATCTTATGGCGTAAGTGGTAAACTTATGGATGATGAAGGTATGGAAATTCCTAAGAGATTCTATTACAATGGTGGTATAATCGTTATTACTAACTGGAACGCAGGTAAACTTGATACTGCTCTTAGAGGACGTTCATATATTCAAGATATTAACTTCACTACAGAAGAAATTCTTGAAATCATTAAGAAGTTGATGCCAGCTATTGATCCTGAACATCTTTCAGCTAAATCAAAAATTAAAGCTTATGATTATTTAGTTGAACTTCTTAATAAAGATGCAGAAATGGAAGTTTCTATTCGTACATTCGGTATTTGTGCAAAGATTTTTGAAGCAACATCAGGTGATGCAGACTTTACTGAAGATGATGCTAAATCAATGATTAGAGAACAAATGAAACTTCAAGCATCAAGAATTACTGGACGTGGAAACAAAGGAAAATATTAATCACAAAATTAACTTGATATATACTAAAGAGACCTTATTTTGGGTCTCTTTTTTATTTTTATTAAATTAAATTTATTTATTCATGATGTCACTTACACAACATATAAATGAAGCTAAAGAAGATTTAGCAATGTCTATTATTAAGGACTTTAAAGATGGTGAAGATTCAATACTTTCAATGATAGCTAAACGTATGATGAAATGGGATGCTAACAACGGTAAGCATTCTCGTGAACCAATGTTCTTATGTGATTGGAATTTTTCTACAATGGCATGGTCAACTATCGATAATTTACAAATTGAACTTGGTGATAATGAAGGTCATATCGATGGAGGTACAAACTATAAATTGTTTGATGGATTCTTAAAAGAATATATGGCAGGTAAAAAAACAAAAAATGAACAATATATTCTTGGTGTGTTTATGGATAGATGTTTTATTCCTATTCCTGACCAAAGCACTTTTGAAAAAATATGGAAAAAAGTAGCAGAATGAAAAGTTTAAATGAATTTTATAATGAACAATTACTTATTAAAGAGTGTATTGCTGCAATAAATGAAAGTAAAGAGCCAATAAAGCTTCCTTATACATTTGACATCTATAATGAAGGTCCTAAAAATAAAGACTACAAAATAACAAAATCTAACATTTACAAAATTTTCTTCAGTATTGACAAGACAGAAGAATTTGAAAAAGAAGATGGAACTAAAGTAGTAAAATTTGTAGACAGTCATAGTCAAATGATTAAACTTCCATTGCCTGCAGATAAAATTACTTATAAAGAATTTCCTAATAAAGAAACAACAAAAAATTGGACAGTTGTTCCAGATGTTAGAGATTATACTTGGGCTGGTGCATGGTATTCTGATAAATTTGTAGAATATAACTATTCAAAATACAATAGAGATTGGAATGAATGGTTTACAATGCTTAAACCTTTTATGAAAGGTAAGATATCTGTCACAATTAAAGAAAGTGACATAAAGAAGTCTTATGATGGTAAAGTATTGGAAATTGTTGTCAATAATGACAAATTCAATAAAGATAGAGAAGAAAAAATAAAAGAGTTGAAGGATCCAAAACATCTTAAAGAATGGGCTGATGAAGCAGATGCTAGAGAAAAGGCAGAAATTAAAAAACGTCAAGAGGAAGAAGAAAAACGCAAGAAAGCAAAAGAAGAATGGAATAAATGGTGGAATAGTCTAAGTGATGACGAAAGACTTTCTTGGTCTATGGGATATGGTAGAGGATCTGGAACTTGGACAGGAGATTAACATGATAATCAAAGAACTAATTGAGAAATTAGAAGAATTGAGATCAAAATATGGAGACGATATAGAGGTGAAAAAACTTAAGCATTTAGATTATTTATCTCCAATATTTAAAGATTCAATTGTCTATAATCAACAAAATAAAGTAATTGAAATATGAACAATTTAATTACACATATTTGTGTATGTGTATGTTTTTATAATACAAATCCATTATATTTAGAGGAATGCTTTAAAAGTATAGACATGGCAATTTGGTTATTTCATAGAAAATATGAAAAGGTTCCAGTAGAATTACATGTAATGGATGATGGTAGCGACAACAATGAAACACTTAATATGTTTGACCAAATTATGGATAACTACAAATGTATTAAGTATTGGCGACATGCACATAATACAACTTTATCTGTTGCAATTAATGACTTAAATTCTTTTACTCCCGATAACGCTTTAGTTGTTTATATTGATTCGGATGATATAATGGCTCCAAATCGTTTAATAACACAATATGAAGTTATGACAAAATACGAACAATGGGAAGATGTTACTTTATGTGCGTCATTATCTACTAATAAAGTGTGTAAAACTGATAATTTCAATTTTATGCATTATTATGGATATCGTATATTTGACAAAGTTGATTTTTTAGAAAGAAATATTATAGTTCATAGTGGTATAGCATATAAAATTAACCATTTAAGAGAATTTGCCATTAAATATGACAATTACTTAAAATGCACACAAGATTATGATTTTTATCTAAACATATTAAGTCATAAACTAAAAATTTTACTTATACCCGATGCATTAGTATTTTATAGAGAATACCCAGATGCACTAAAACCCGATAATAATAGAGACTATTATGGTGAGTTCAATATAATTAGACATAAATACAATAATCAGGCTTTGTGGGGTTAAAAATATAAAAGTATAACATGAAGAATTTAGAAGAAATAGCAAATGATAAACCTATAACCGAAGAATTGACTTATGATTCAATTATTGAAAAATTAAATGAAGCTAAAGAAAATGGAACACCAATTGACGAAGGTATATTTGGTGCTATTGGTGGTGCTATTCTTGGTTCAGCATTAGGACCAAAACTTGGTGGTGCTATTTGTAAAGCTTTAGGAGTTGATCCAAAAGGTTCATTCGGTTCATTATTAACTTCACGTTTAGTAATGGGTGCCATAGGTACAACAATGGGTTGGAAAATGTAAATAAATATAAATATAATATGAAAAACTTAAATCAAACAATTAATGAAACTACTTTAATATCATTAGGTCACATTTCAACCATAAATGAAGCGTGGGGTTCAACAAAACATTATAAAGCAGAATTAGAGAAAATTTTCGCTGATTATGAAAAAAAGAAAAATCCTAAACCTAAAAAAGGTCCATTTGGAAGAGGAGGATTTAGACCAGGTTATTCTCCTGAAGAAGTACTTGCAAAATATCCAATGCAAATATTAATTGATAAAGCAGGGTACACACCTAAAGAAATTGTTAAACAAGTTTGGGGTCCTAAAGGTAGAAGTGAAAAGAAAGAATTTAGTAAATCAGATTATGGACAATTTATAGCTGACCAAATTGCAGATGGTAAACTTGATAAAGATGAAATGCTTAAGTGGTGGAATGAATATGAAGAATCAGTTTCAACCGCAAAGTGGCATGACGTTAAATTTATTACAAAACAAATTGACCCAATTAGATGTTGGAATCCTTATTATCCAAAAGATGATACTATTTTACAAAGTTTCTTCAAAACACCTGCAAATATTGTTTGGTATTTGAAAAATGGTAATGGACTTACATATAGTGAAAAGAAAGAACTTGGAGAATTTTTAGCAGATCCTGCAAATCAAGAAGATTTACAAAAAGCATTAAAAGGCGTTAAAAATTCAATCTTAAAAGCTCGTCCATCATTTAAGACAGGCGCTATCAATCATATTAAATCAATTATTGATAATTGTGATTACTCTGGTGGTGATCTTCAAGAATTAATGAATAAAGAATATCAAGACAGCCATAAGTCATATTATCAAGGTGGTAATGATAGAGATAATGAAGCTTCTGCTGTAATAGGACTTATTATGAAAGTCATTAACAAAATTTATGGATTTGAAGTTTGGTCATCAATAGGAGCTGATAAAGATGAGTATGAAAACGAAATTATTAGTGCAAAAATCAATGGATTGAATAAAGAAGACCAAACATATGAACAATTTGTTGATGACGCGGATGATCTTAAATTTAAAATTAAGAAATTAGGTGTATCAAAGAAAAAAGAATCATCAACAGTACATAGTTCTTCATTTATATCAAATTATAATTATGATTTTGAAGTAATATGTATGAAAAAAGATGAAGAGATATTCCATGAAACAATAACTGATGTTACTGTTGGTTCGTATTTCTACTCAGGTGGATGGTAATATGAAAATATCTTGAATAAATAGCAAAATAAAATTTATTATTATATAAATAACTTTATTTTGGTTTACTGACCAAAACTGTTAATTCGATAAAAATATAACAAATATATAAAGTATGAGCGTAAAATTACTTAAAGACCTGCAATTCGCTGAAAAGCTTAATTCTACAGAAGCTATTACTGAAGCAGGTAAAGAGGTTTTGAATAACTATCGTGCATATGTGTATACTAATCCTACAAGTTGCGGTATAGTTAATGGCTTCGTTATTGAAGCATCTAAATTAAGCTTTGACACAGGTTTGACAAGTATATTGGAATCTGTAAATAAGTTCATTAGTGAAAATAACATTTCTTGGAAATTAGCTTCAGCTTGCGAAAGTATTGCAAACAACAATTCAACTTACAATTACATCAATAAGCTTGGTGTACAACAAGTTGAAAAGCTTCTTGAAATGAACGAAAATGATGTAATTTCTTACATTAAAGCAGGTTCATTAAAGAATATACAATACATTCCTGAATTTAGAGCAGTTTGCAAAGAAGTCTATAAAACAACTATTACAGAACATCAAGCGCTTAATTATACTTTAACTAATCCTATTAGCTACGTATTATTGAACGAAGATAATTCTAAAGTAATTAATGTAAATGGTAAGACATTTAAGATTACTGAAAGTGGTGTTGAGGATTGTGTATGTCAAGACGAAAAGTTCAATAGAATTAACAAATTACTTGAAAGCTTCAAGCGTGATGCTGACAATAACTTATTTATTGAATACAGAGGTATTCATGGTGATGTTGCTACTATTAAGATAAGTGAAGATTCTATTTCATTTACAAAGGGTTCATCAATTAATGAAACATTCGATGCATCTAATAAGTTTATGGACTATGCAAACATGGTTTCAAAGACTATGGCAATTCAAGAAAAGGTTAACTTCATGAACCTTGCTACTGTTATTGTAGAAATGTTTAATGCAATGCCAAATGTTTGTATTCTTGACAATGTTAAGATGCTTGAATCTTCAAATGGTTCAACAGTTGCAATTGTAGAAGGAAAAGATAATGTTAATGTAACAGTATTCCATTCTATCAATTCAGGTTCTTCTTCAAACAATTACGAATATATGGCAGAAGCTCTTAATAATGTATTGAAAGTTTCAGGCATTGATCTTAAGGCTGTTTATGAAGAAAGAATAAATGAAGATTGCAAGAAGATGGAAACACCTGAAGCTAAAGCAATTCGTGAACAACTTGAAGCTAATAAGGAAGCTCAATTTGATATTCGTAAAAAGAAAATTGCAATGTTAGCTGAACAATATAAGAATGACCCAGTTAAGATTGCTCTTCTTAATAAAGTTGCAAAGGATCTTGCTATTCTTGAGAATCAAAAATAAGTTATAACAATATAATTTATTGCAGAATGGTAAACGTATGTTTACCATTCTTTTTTTGTCTATTTCACATAATAGTGTTATTTTTAATTAAATTCAATAAATTAAAAACAATATATTGCAATATGAAGAAATTTAATGAATATGTTAATGAACAAAATTTAACATCATTATCAATGCAGCTTTTTGAGTCTGAAACACAAGACAATAATGATCGTAAGGCACAACTTGAGAAATATCTTAAGGGTAAAAAATATCCTGATTATATTAAGACATTAAATGATATGTTGGATGACCCTAAAGCTGCTCAACTTCTTGAAGATGGTTTTGGTGGTGAGTTAGGTGATACAAAACTTAAGTTTGAAGTAACTAAAATTCCTGTACGTAACTTACGTCCAACTCAATCAGAAATTGATGTTAAAAAATCAATTGACTTCCCTCTTACAATTGATCCAAAGAATATTGATAATTACTATAAGACAGGTGAAAATGATGTTATTATCAAGTTCCCACTTATTACTTTCCGTAAGAACTATGTAATTGATGGTCACCACAGATGGTCACAAGTATTTGCATTTAACCCAGATGCAAAAATGGTATGTTGTAACTATGATGGCGATATTTCTCCAATTCAAATGCTTAAAGCTACACAAGGTGCTATTGCTGCTGTAAAAGCTGATGATAATAAGAATGATGGTAAGATCCCATCAGAAAAGGTAGAAGGTCAAAACTTATTTGATGATAAGTGGGATAAGAAAGCAATTATTGAGTACATTAAGAAAACTGCTAAACCAGAAGTTCCAAAGATTTTCTCTAAATATCATGCAAATCTTACTGATATTGATGCAGTTGCAGAATTTGTTGCAGAAAACTTAATGGATCTTAAATCTAATAACTATCCTGAACAAGGTGCACCTAATCGTGGTGATATGCCTCAAACTGACCAAGGTGGTAGTGATAAAGATGATGCTAAATCTTCACTTCCAGGTTCAGAAGGTTCAGCTCTTAATAAACTTAAGGATGGTGAATTTGTTAAAGGTGCAGTTAAATAAGCATTCACAATATATTTATTTTGGTACGTATTTGAATAGATACGTACCTTTTTTTATTTTAAACTAAACATATTTTCATTTTAATGGAATTAGTAGCATTTATATCACATGTATTTTCTGACATTATTTTAGAACATTATAACACAATAAAGAGTAGTTTACGAGATGATCAAGAATTAATTTTTGTTTCAACTAATGAAGACATTATAGATACATTAAATGAGAAGCAAATTAAACATATTTTTGTATATATTGATAAAGATAAATTGTATTCAGACTGCATTCAAATAGATCCCAAAGCATCACATCCTCATTTAACAAATATTTATTTAACTGTATTTAATACATATTCACAATATTCAAATTATTGGTTTATTGAAAATGATGTTACAGTTTATAACCCATCAGACAATAATTCATTTAGAAATATTTTTGATTATTTTTCAGATACAAATTATGACGTCATTTGTGATCATTTAATGAATATGATGTCAAATTATGAATGTAAAATACGTTATAAATATTTTTTACAAGTAGCTATACCCGGAAATAATATTAATAGACAAGACGTTTGGAAGGGATTTTTTACTATATGTAGATTTTCAAATAATTTTTTATTGGCATTTAACAATGCATTAAATAATAATGACATAATTACTAAATTGTTTTTTGAAGTTGGTTTTCCAACATTTGCGAAACTGAATGGATTTTCTTGTTTTTCATTAGATGAAAATAATTTATTTAGTATTAAAAATATTGAACATCCATTTACTCAACCAAATATTCGCAAATTACATTTATCAACAAATACGGGTAGTAATTCTTGGAAAGAAAAACCTTATCATGAAACAAATAATTATTTAATGTATCATGACAATACGATTGTTCATAGTATAAAACGCAAAGATATAAAATTACGTTTACACGAACATTATAATGAACGTTCAAAAGTTCTTAAAATATGGGCATGTGGAAATAAATTTAAAATACCACAACAACTAGATCCATTAGTATATAATACATTTGACTTATCATTACCATATTCTCGTTATAACATTAATGAGTTTAATCGAATATTTTCAGAATTTGTCATGATGCATTACATATATGCTAACAATATTTATTCTGAATATATAGGAACTGCTCATTATCATCGTTACCCAATAAATAACTTAATCAATTTTGGACGATTAGATAATAATGAAATACAATATTTTTGCTTCTTTAACAATAGACCTTATTTAGATATTTCAACATATAATAATCCAGATTTTGCATTAATAGAACATCAAGTAAATGAGTTTGGTGGTCCTGACATGTTAAAAACTGATATGATTGAATATTTACAATCAAATAAAGTTATTGATGTTGACAAAATTATTGAATACACAAAACATAAAGAGTTTATAACATTTTATATGCGCGAAATATTTGCTATGAAATGGGAAATGTTCTGTGAAATGATGCAATTTGTTGAAGGTTATATTAAATTCATTTCATACAAATACAATATTTATTCATTATTCGATTGGATAGAGCACGTTAGAACGAAAGTAATAGAAGAATATCGTAAACCTAAACAACGAACATGGATGCAACAATGTTATCAATGGAATGAATTTGCAACAATCAATGACGCAATATATGGTTATCAAACATCTAATTGTTGGAGAGTATATTCATATATGATTGAAATGCTAATAAGTATTTACATAGGTACTCACAAAAACTTTTCTGTATTTGGGTCTTTATATGAATTTTAACAAACAAAAAAGGAGGGATTATTCCCTCCTTTCATCTTCATATAATTTCTTTGCGTAATTACTCATAAACCAAGCATCTGATATATCATCAACTTTTGGAATTATATCAAATCCTTGATGACTTAGCATAAACAAATTAACCATTACCTCTTTATTGCAATTACCATTTCCCGAAGCAAACTTTTTTATTTCAGATGGTGGAGCAATAGTTAAATTTATTCCTTCTTTTTCTATAAACTTTTCACGTACAAGATAATTCAAACCAGCTAAATCAAAAATTGATTTTGTTCTTTGTACTGATCCATAAGAAATACCTTCAATAACAATTTGTATTGTTTCAGGATTGTCTTTTGTAAATTCCTTAACTATTTCTTTAATTTTGCGTGTACATGAAATCATATTATATGACTTCCAATACTCTGAATAATGATTTAACTCTTTATATGGTGTTAAATCCATTTTGTCATAAAACATGTACTCAAAAGGAAGATTTGAATTTTGTGCTAATTTTTCTTTTTTATTAAGCCATTTATCCTCAGGTTTTTCTTTGATATCAGGCTTTAATATAATAAATTCTTCTTTAAGTTTTATTTCACCATCACATTTTTGTACACAAATACCTGTACTATTCATAGATGGGTCAATACCTATGAAATATTGCATAATTTTCCACGTTACTATTTATTTGTGGAATATTATAAAATAGTAACGTGGAAAATGTTTATTCAAAACTCATATTATTGCCTTTAACATTTAATCCATATTGAATCATAAACCATTGAGCTTTTGATAAAGCAATTTCATCACTTATGCAATAAAGATTTTTAAGTATTTGCGTAAGCTTATTTTCAAAATCTGCAAATTGTTCATCTGTCCATTTTGTTTTTGCAAGCCATTTATTATCTTTTTTACAATCTTTTATGATATCACAATTTTGTTTTTTGCTACCAATATAGCGATACATTCCAATAATTACTGAATATAACAAACTATTTGTATCAAACAAATGACTTAAATCAGATTCAGTTAATTCTGCAGACATTAAATAATCTACAGGATAAATTCTAACACCATAAACTGTTTGAAATTTTGACTTACTCATATTACTTTTTTTTATCGATTATCATATAAATTGTGGAAATTATTGCAGGAATTGTACCAATAAGTAGTAATTCTCTAAAATAAGTATCTGTAACTAAAACATCAGGTTTAAATATACAATAATATGTCATTAAACCAACCATCCAACATAATATAAATATAATGTTGATCAGGCAAAGCAAATTATGGTCTATTTTCATAACTTAATATTTATATTTCCAACGAACATGAAATTGATATTGATTGAGTTTATCACATTTTTCTTTTTGATTAAATAACTCAATTTCTTCTATTTTAAGATTATTTTCAGTAAACCATTTTTCATAATAGTTTTTATCATTAGCATCTTCATCACATATAAGAACAATTGTATACCAACATTCACCTCTCTTGGCAGCTTCTAACATGTCAGTTGTAATTTTAGTTAATGTATCTGCTCTTAATGTTTGCCATTCTTCATATTTATTATGATAGTATTCATCATATAAGTTGTCAAGACGCTGTAGCATGGAAAATTTTTGTAAATTTTTACGGTATTCAATTTTTCCACACTTTTTGCATTTCCAAATAGAACGATATCCGCCGCACCAATTTATTTCATCTCCATAAATGTTTCGGACAAATTCATATTCATGTTCACATTTCTTAAACCAATTCATAATCTATCTTTTGCAATGTTAAAATAATTTAAATCCTTTTCGATACCAATAAAATTTCTATGTAGATTTTTACATGCAATTCCAGTAGTTCCAGAACCCATACAAAAATCAAGAATTGTATCACCCTCATTAGTAAATAATGAAACAATTCGCTCCATTAGTTTAATTGGTTTTTGTGTAGGATGATTCACCTTTTCTTTTGAATTATGCGGTAAAGCCGGAATATCGGTCCAAACATCAGGCATTGTTATTCCATCTTTAAGTGAACCTGTCTTATATTCTGGTCTATCACTTTCAACTTTTAATTTGATATTATTGAAAGTGTTTGACTTTCCTTTTGACCAAAACAAAATTGGCTCATATCCACTTGCAAGAGCTTTACCTCTCGTGTTATTGAATCCTCTTTTACGTGCCCATATAATTGTTCTATTCTCTATAAAATTATGTGAATCCAATAACATACCTACTCTCCATATATTTTGGCGTGAACAAAACAAAATTACATTACCGCCATCTTTCAATAGCCAATTCATAACACCAAAACATCTATCAAGCCATTCAGTATATTGAGCTATACTTTTCCATTGATTATCGAAGTCATTCTTAACTACTTGAAAATATGGCAAATCACAAATGATATGATCAACTTGTATTGATTGTTGATACAAATTCAGCATTTGTGTTAAGCAATCTTCATTATAAAGATGTTGTACGTTAGAATTTAAGCTATATTCAATCATTTCTTGTAGCGATAAGTTGTTCAGTTATACCATTTGCACCATTAGTGGTAAATTTTCCATTTGTGCATTTTTCAATCAATTTTTGTAGATTCTTTCCAATGTCTTCAAATTTCATTGGGGTTAAATCAAATCCAATTGTCTTTTGAGCAACTTTTAATGCACAATCAAATGTTGCTTTTTGAAAATTTCGTTCTTGCTGACAGAGATCAGTTGTTGACATTGATGTATCATACCAAAATTTATTTCGGTCTAAATCCAACATAGTATCAAAAAATCCTCCCAATAAAAGACGTCTAAGATTATGTCCAAAACGAATATCTTTATTAGAAAAATTATCCATTCCAGGATATACTTCTAATACTTTTGCGTCTTTTACTAAATATATACGATATCCAAGTTCAAGCAAATCAAATGATAGATGAAGAAGGTCATAAGTACGAATACGCTTACAACCGCATTTGATTGCTTCTTCAGTATCAAGATATGAATAGCAATCAATTGTTGGCATTGATATAAATGGGTACTCAAATGTATCAAGTACGAAATATATCTCCTTTTTATTCTTTAGTCTTTCTTCTTTCCAATTCTTTTCCATATTAGACTATTTTAATTCTATTTTGTAATTCTTCTGAATATTGGTGTTTAGTACTTTGATACAATCCAAAGAAACATGCATCAAGTATATATGTAACACACCAATCACCATTATAACGAACACCACGACCAATTCCCTGAATTATTTCATTAGATGTATGTGTGTTATACCAAAGTGGGAATAATTTATTTCGTTCATTAACTAATTTATCAGCAAGTGATGGATATGGGACTTTTAATATGATAATAAATCTACATTCATCACCTGGTAAGTCAACACCCGTATTTAATGTTGGTCCTACTAATATAGTATCTTCTGACATTTGATGCAACTTGACCATAGAAACCTTTTCTCTTGAACCATTATATACAAGCATTCGTTGTTTTATCTCATAAGGTGCATCATCAAATAGACGCTTTGCAAATTCATAAGAACCTGTTTGAATCATACCTTTTTGTGCATTAAACTTTGTTTTAAGAATTGAGTATATAACAGTCTTAAGATGTCTAAATGATAATTCTCTTTCTCTATAACTCATTTTGAACTTATTGAAGAAAAATACAGGTGATTCAGTAAAATCAAATGTTGATGGAATAATCTCCATGAATGACTCATTTACAATGGAATTTTCATGACTCCAAGCATCTTTCTTTTCGTAGCAAAATCCCATTCTTTCGTCATATGCTTCTTTTGTTCCTACTGTAGCTGAAACCATAACTTTATATTGAGCTCTTTGAAGAAAGAAATACCAAGTAATAAAATCTTCTTTGGTACACTTAAATGCTACGGAAATATGTTTGTCGTTATTAGCAATTGTTATATCTTTAAGTAAGTATTGAGTTCCTGTACATCCTATAGCAGTACAAAAATCATGCCATTCACACATATGATTTTCCCACCAAGACACCAATTTGAACATACGAATGTCATCTTTGGTTATATGTTCTTTATTATTCTTTTTAGCTATAATCTTGGCCTTAATTGCTTCACATGGGTCTTTATATGCTTCAAGGACTTCAAGATATTTATTTGCACATTCCATATCTTCATCTTTACGAGATTCTGGACATGTCCAAACTTTCCACCATTTATCAATATCTTTCTTTAATTCACTAAATTTTGGATATAATGTATGAATATCATTCTCTCCATAATTTGGATCCATTTCATCAAATAAATCGGGTTGGTGTTCAGTTGTACCATTGTAAAGGTGTTCAAGTTTTTCCCAATGAGCCTCAACAATAGTAGGTGAATATTGCATTTGAACTATTTCAGGAATATTATGGCACTCATCACAGAATAATACGTCGTGTGGTGCAAATATAGGACAACCCTTTGAGTCTTTATTATAATTAGGATTATTCATTATGAATAAGAATAGCTGATATGTCATCACACATACCTTTGCTTTAATTGCTTTTTTACGAGCCTTGACATAAGGACATGTATAAGCACATTCATATCCATATTTCTCAATTGTCGCAGGATTAAACATAGCAGCCCATGAAAGACCTGCCATTTTACAATCGGCATTTTTCATATCTTCACCATTAAGTTTACAAACATAATTTCCTGTTTGACCCTTAATTGAAGCTATTCCCGTTTTCTTATATTTCTTCAAAAAGTTTTCATATTGCTCCCAAAGGAAAAGATCAGAGCAAAGTATATAAGATGTCATATCAAAATATTCAGCTAAAACTCCTGCAGCAATCATATTGATAAGTGATTTACCAGAACCTGTAGGAGCCTCAACAACATAATTTTGATATTGGTGATCTAAGATGTTTTTAATTATTCTAACAATACATTCTAATTGATATTCTCTAAATTCAAACTTTTCATCAATCTTCTCAAATGCCCATTCTTTAACAATTCTTTCTAAATAATCGTTTGTATATTCCATCAATGTTGCGAATTTTGTTATAAATAATATAGAAATTTTAAGGCATATATTCATGACAAATATGTCAAAAAAAAGACGGCCAAACGCCGTCTTCCAAAGTCTTAAGATAAAGGGTATGGATTGCTCACTATATCTGCATTCACTTGGTAGAAACCTACTTCCTGTCTAGTACCATACTGTTATGCCTCTTTATCGAATCGAACTTTTAATTTCGGTACCTAATTTAATATAGTTTAGTATATAAAAAATTTTTCAAAATAAAAGGAGGAATGTTACTTCCTCCAGTATTTGATGGGTTCTCAATCAGGTTGAATACCATATCGCCATGCAGATTATCATTTTATAGATTTGTCTGGTACTGATTTATTGAACCTGTGGAGTGTTTGTAACGGTAAACGAACTTAATCCTATTAAACTCCGGGTTGGGATTTTTGTAATTAAAAACTCTTATATAAAATATCTCAAATTTAATCTATCTTATTGGGGTCGATCTCGTACCATATTCTGGACTTTTTGTGAAGGTTTTGTAACGGTATACGAACTTTATCCTATTTCCTTCGGTTGGGATTTTGAATTATATAATCGGTAATTAAAAATTTATATCTTCAATATGTGGGCCGATCTCTTGATTTTATCATTAGTTTCAAATTTTTAAGTATTATATATCAATTCTATCAAATTCTTTATTTAACCGGGCGGGGGCTTGTTTAACTTATCCATTGTTAGAAGATTTTTTGAATGAATGATTAGGCTACCATCTCCAGGTCGTACATTGTATCGGTGCCTTTGTACTTCTTTCCATCGAGGTTATATTTTACCACTTCCTCGGCAGACCAGCGAGGTGTTACTGCAACCATTAGTTCTCCGCGGACCGAAATACTGAGGAAACGAGCGGGATTACCAAGCTTGGTTTGAGCCTTTGCACCATTTTTGAACTGCTCCAGATTGAAAGTGTTTGTCTTCATAATTTCTTGTTTTTTATTTGTTTGTTATTTTATTTGTTTTACATATATAATATAGAAACTTCAAGAAATTATTCAAATAATATATAAAAAATTTATGAAAAAAGTCAAAAAAAATGTAAGTATTTCTACTTACATTGTTTCATAATATTTAATAAGGTTTGTTCTTACTTTTTGCAATATCTCATTATGTCGATTTAATCCTTTCCATTTATCTTTATGCATTGCAGCATTTGCATATTCTCCTAAACCAATTCCCCAATATGTATCAAGAGGATTTGCATAAACAAATTCAATATTGTCATATTTTGGTTCAAGTAATTCTATACGTGCAGCTTCATTTTGTAAATATTTCTGATATTCAATTTGATACATAATATCAAATTTTATATTACTCCAACTACTTTTATTGTAATTTGGGATATCATATCCGACTTTTATGCAATCTTTAGGGAGTTTAATAGATGTTGCATAAAACAATTTATCGTAATTTTGAAAATATAGTAATTTACAAATTTCAAATGCATGCAAAACTGAATTACAATGAAACAATGGTAATTCTATAGATGGAAAAATTATATTGCATTTATAATATGGTGAAATTGTTTCTTTATTGTAATATAAGCAAAACCCATTTGCAAATGTCATAACATAGAATAGTATTTTATTAATAATATGCTATTCACAGTTATTATCTCTATTAGCCATTTGCAGAATGCCTAACAATTTATTCACTGGATCAATATAGTCATTAACTTTATCAGTATCAATGACAGCAACATAACAATCAACAATATCTCCAAGCTTGTTTTTACCTATCAAATCTTCAACAAAATCAAAAAACACATTTGTAGGTTTAAATGATTTATCACAAACTGTCTTTATATCTTTTGAAAAGCTTGTATTTTCTAAGATAATATTCGCTTGTTTTGATAATGATGGGTTAATTATTGTTGCTATTTTCATCAATTGACTTTGTATTTTTAAATCGACTATTAAAACGTTCTAACTCTTCTTCTCGACATTTATCACATAATGTCATAATCCATCCATGAGTCCAATCACGTTTTACATTTTTATTAGTTCCACATTGCTCACAAATATCCAATGACTTACCTTCTAACTCATGAATTTGATCAGCTATTTCTGGAACATAATAATTTAGATAAAGACACAACCCACCCCATTTCTCTTTTATTTGGACAAATTCAAGTGGTTCTCCAGCCAAATGCTCATTCTTAAGCTTTTTGTTATATTTTGCAATAATAGTTTTTGCTTCCTCAATTAATGGAATCCAACCATCACCACATTCATAGTAATCAGTCATTGTTTTTATATTTGTTTTTAAGTGCTTTTACTTGTTTTTGAGAAGCACTACGCATATTCTTGATTTTTGTATATGTGTCCATCAAATCACGTTTCTCTGTAATAAAATCATATAACTCATCAAGTAATCTAAAACGTGCTTCTTCAATGTCTAATTCAGTTGCTCTAATGTAAACAGTTTTTGGTTCATCCTTTGTGCCAAATTGCTTACGCTTTTGAACTTCCTTTTCTGCATGTTCAAAAAATTCTTTAGTTGTTCCAGTAAATGAACCCTCATCTTGAGGTTTAGCTGGTTGCTTCAATGCTTCATTAGCCTTTTCAAGTGCACTTGTTAATTTACCTGTTACTGATACAACTCCTTGCTTATATCCAAAAGTTAAAATTTCTTTGGATTGCATAAAAGGAATACGTGGATTTTCTTTCCAAAGTACTTCAATTTGAGCCTCGATAGTAGTTGGCTTCGCATTCTGTTTCTTTTCCATTATTGTCAAATTTTGATTGTTTAATAATTTCTATTGGAGCAGTTGACGAAAATAATTCTTCTTTATTTCCCTTTTCAACTAAATAATTTGTACCATTGAATGAACAGACATCTGTTTCATTATCTGTATAGAATGTGTAAATTGTTCTTTCATAAGTTGAATAGTGAACTTTTACCTCAGTTCTATATTTATTTTCTAATCCTATTAGACGTGGTTCTTGATTTGAACATGCTATAAATAGAAATAGAATTAATCCCATTATTATTCTTTTGTCAAAAGCCATTTCAATTCCCTCTTATCTTTATATATTGTTTTTTCTAATTTTTCGAATAACTTTCGAAATCCATCAAATAATCCATCCTCATTATAATACCCAATCCCAAACAAATCACAGAAAAAACATCTTAAATCATCAGAATTAGCATCTTGAAGCATTTCAATAAATTTCTTATCAGAAATGTCTAATTCATCAATCCATTCGTCAACATACTCATGATAAGTGTTATCTGCCACTTCTTTATCGTGTTTTTCTAATGCTGATGAGCCTTCCAATTTATCTAAAAGAGTATCTTCATCAATTCCATCTAATCTATCATCTTCATCAAATTCATCTAATATGTCAGATGTGTGATAAAGATTTAAAAGAATTGAAATTATTTCTCGAACACCACGATTATGAATTTCTGTCATAAATTCATCATCATCTATTTCATGCTCTGGATCATCAAATTCAGCAGCTGCCACTTTCAAATCAATAGCACCACATTTACCTGAATTAAATCCAGCATCCAATATCTCATCAAATGTGCAGTTTTCCCACACATCATGTAATAATTGTGTTTTATAATCCATATTTAGAACTCATCTATTTCAAGTAAATCCCATTCATATAATGCTTCCCATGGTGTTGCTCCATGTTTAAGTTCGTCTTTTACTTCTTTAGTTAACCCATACTCTTTTGCTCTTTTTAACGCTTCATTTAGGGTTATTTGCTTATGCTGTTGAACTTTCTTCATGACAACTTAAATTCTGTAAAATTGAACAATAGACAAATAGCACTATCCAATTCGTTAAGTGTCATTGGTTCTCCAATTGTTTCATAAGGATTTTTTATGAAACGTAAAGTAAATAATCCATAATAATCAGGACATGGATCTGTACGTTCCGGAGAATATTCTGTATGCATATTCTCATAATCAATATAGACTTGCCGATATGATTCATTCTTATCAATAAGTAATTGATTTAATTCTTCGATATCAACAAGTAAAGACTTTAGTAATTTCTTACCTGTCTCTATATTGCAATAATCATTAATATAATCAATATCCTTTATGTTGTCTACTGTAACTTTCATACGTCTTTAATTATTTCAATTTGACCATTCATATCTTTAATTGTGAGAATACCGATTTGAACTGCCAATTCTCTTTGATTATTCTTTAGTCGCTGTATTTTCTTCTTAAATATATCGGAATATTTTATTATCGCAGGATATATACTCTTACACCAAACAGAGTTCGTTGTCTCTTCCATAAAATACTCTTCAGGATATTTAGGATAATTATCCCATTTAAAGAAAATTACGTCTTGACGCTTATAGGTAATAGTTATAGGCTGCCAAGGATTATTATCAAACAATTTTTTCCATTGACGAGTCTTATCAAATTTGAAAAAGAATCTCAAATCAAGATAACATTTTATGCCCTTCTTAAATGGTGAAACATAATCTTTTTTGAACCACTTTTGAAGTTCATCCATAGTAGGTTCAATAATAAGTGCATCACCAAATGTTTCCTTAAGTCCTTGAATTTGTTTTTGAATGTCTTGTTCCATAGGGTATTTAATTTTTCAAATATAATATAGTAAATGTTATTTGAAAATTCTATCTTTCACAATAGTACTTAACAAATTATTTTCCTTATCTACATATACATTATGTAGTTGAAAAAGTTGTTCAGAATTTTTAAATTCAGGATATAATTTTCTAAAATAATTTGTTATAAAATCTCTTGTTATGGGTGCATTTTCATCAAAATGATATTTTATTTTTGCTCTTCCTGGACCAACATAAGAAAGAGTATAATCTAAATCTCTAACTCTATCATGAACTTCTATTTTTCGTTCATCATCATTATCGTTCCACATTGGAAAATCAATCCACCATGAATATCTGCGATAATAAAATTGTAAATATCCATTTTTATCTAATCGATATTTTGGTTTACGTTTATCAGAGCCAAACATATCATACCACAAATAACCAATCATTATAACACAAATTGGCACAAACCAATACCAAAACATATTCATCGGGTCACTAATAAATTCTTTCATTATCCTTCATATTTTACGGGTTCATCTTCCCAAGTTAATTCTCTACCTATAAGTTTTTTGATTGTTCCTTTTGGTAAATATGCCCATTGCGGATAAGCTCCCCATTTACCCATATCTTCTTTATGCGGTTTTTCAATCCAATGATCATCTCTCATTTGGGTATCATTGTATGAACATATCTTTTTTCTTTCTATCCATGCCTTTTCTCTAATTTCTTTATTAAGTGATTTTGAACTATGGTAAAGACGTGGTGAAAATCTTTGAAATCCATCAGTACAAGTTGTCATTTTTTCATTACCATTCAAATCAACAGCTAACCAAATAAAATGTCCTTCGATTGGTTCAGGAATGGCATCCCATTCTGGGTCAATAAATTCTCCCATGCCCAAATCAGCCATTATTTGCAAAGCTTCATCAACTGTGATTTTATTTTTAACTTCATCTTTCATAATTTTTACAAAATATTTAAAATTAACACTCGTTAACGCAGATTTATTCAAATGTTAAAATAATATAATTTATAATATTTAACTAGAAAGTATCTCAGAAATAACGAGATTAAACGCGAGAATAATTATAAATTAGTATTTATTACCTATCAATTCTGCCTTCTTCCAATTTCTTGTCCAGTGTTCATCTGTTTGTACATGATTAGGTCGTACCCATTTACAAACACAATGTGGAAATTCATTTATTGGGAACTCATTAATCAATCTCATTACAACACCTTCCTTTTGAGTAGTATTATAAGTAGATGGATGATTCATAAGTTCATCAATAATATCTTTAATATGATCAGGTGAAGTTATTCTTGTGCGAAGTAATTCTGGAACATGTTTGACTCCTATCATTTCAGCAAATTCTTTAACTTCATCCCAACTATACCATCGTTCACCATCATTTACGGCAAACATATGCCAATATTCAGGTAATTTATCATAATGAATTGAATGTTCACCATAAAGATTTTCTCCAAATAATGTCTCATTTTCTCCAATAAATGGTTTAACTTTCCAATAAAGTCCATCATT
>Ga0326514_10000046_pt1 | contig 70656 bp, 108 predicted proteins | sample 3_2548_0518_D_FD_203653 | JGI IMG/M metagenome (GOLD analysis project Ga0326514, IMG submission 203653) | Bovine rumen microbial communities from UC Davis, California, United States - 3_2548_0518 | ecosystem: Host-associated > Mammals > Digestive system > Stomach > Rumen | place: USA... | reverse complement strand
TTATTAAACCAGTTGCCAATATTTTCCCTAGCCCCGGGAGTGTGACCAGTGGGAATTCCCAGAACCGACTGATCGGTGCCGTTCCACCAGTTGTTCAAATCACGTCCTGCATTATTCGCTGTATTACCAATCCACTGACCGGCATCGTTAACGGCGTTACTAACCGTCTGCCCTGCATTGCCCGTAGTATTTCCAATCCACTGACCAGCAGCATTCGCAGCATTACCAACGTCAGCAGCGCGATCGCCGATCCACTGACCGGCCGTATTCGCAGCGTTGCCCGTAGTATTTCCAATCCACTGACCAGCAGCATTCGCAGCATTACCAACGTCAGCAGCGCGATCGCCGATCCACTGACCGGCCGTATTCGCAGCGTTGCCTACGTCAGCAGCGCGATCGCCGATCCACTGCCCGGCAGATCCAAGCCAGTTACCAATCTGCTCTCGTGCGCCTGCCTGATGCCCCTGAATGTCGCGGGTAACCCCGGGATTATTCGGATCAGCAACCTGCGTATAAGCATCCTGACCATTCCACCAGTTATTCAAATCTTTAGCGCGGTCGCCAACCCAATCGCTGACATCGTTATACGCCGTCTGTGCCCATTCTCCGGCAGGACCGAGTCTATCGCCAACCCATTTGGCAGCATCTCCGGCTGCGCCGCTGACAGTGTTCCAAGCGCCGGTAGCAGTATCGCCGATATCCTTAGCGGCCTGAGAAAACCACCCGCCGACATTATCCCAAAAACTCTTCTGCTCCGGGGTTTCCTGAGCTGCCGTGGTTTGTGCCTGAGCAGCTGTCGCATTGTTATTAGCAACATTACCATTATCCTGTGCAGAAGTTTCTGGAACCTGACTCGGCGCAGTCTGAGAACGGGGCATCAGCCGGGCATCCCGCTGCAATGCATTGTTTATCGCGTTGCCGTTATTCTGTGCGGAAGTCTGGCTTGGAGCAGTCTGAGAACTGTCCATCGTGCTCGCATCACGATTTAGAACGCTATTCGTTGCCTCACGGTTATTCTGCTCGGCGCTAGCCGCGGGTTCATTGCTAGTTGTCTGGGTGGAATTATTGTCGCCTTCTTCAAGATATTTCGGATATGACCGTCCGTTACTGTCGCCATATCTTTTGGCGATCTGCTTCTTATAGTCGTCGCTCAGCGTCGGATTATCGTAAACAATCTGACGTCCTTCGCGTGCCTCAAGACCACCGGCGGCCTTTACCCTTCGTTCACTCCACGGCCAGTCACCGACGGGGTCAAGAGCACGAAGTTCTGCCGTGCTCATGTCCCTGCTGCGTTTGGGCTGGCTCGTCTGAGACGCGGCCTCTCTGCTGTTGTCGTTACTGGCCGTCTTCTGGGTCTGACTTTGACCATTGCCCTTTTCCATAAGAGCCTCCACGGCCCGCTTACCTTTAGAAACATTTTCAGCAGGCGTAGATACCCGACCATTACTGTCCGCCTTATTTGGAGCTGTAAACCTATTTGTAATTGTGTTTGCCTGCGGCTGCTGAACGGTGGCCGTCGTCTGTTCACTGCTTGTCTTGGTCGGTGTTGTATACCGATTCGTCACGACATTCGCCCGAGGTGCCGGTCGAACGGCGGTCGTGGTCTGTCTGCTACCGCCGGTCCTGCTAGGCGCAGAAAACCGGTTCCTGATGGACGAACTCGCCTGCCTCCGGTTTAGTGTACTCTGTGTCCGACGGCGGGTATTCGTTGCACCGGGCACAGCGGGTTCGCCAACAGCCTTCTGCCCAACGATTTTGTAATCTTTCATATAAGCCGCACCGGGCATAATCTGACCATTTTTGGATCCAACCGGCCGACCTCTACCGCTGCCTTTGCCAAGCCCGTGCTGCAAGCTTTCATCTGTGTAATCAATTCCTTTGATTATGAACTGACTCATGTTCGTATACCTCTCTTTGAGTTATTCGCCCTTTCTTATCTTCCATTGCTTTGTTCCGCGGGCAGTTAGATCAATCAAAGTTTTCGCTGTTTAGCTTATATGCAATATACGCATCCATCATAGCTGCAACTGCGTCGATCTTATGCTCATACCTTTTCTTTGCCAGTTTTCGGTTTCCGTTTGTGTCCTCGATCGCGATACAGTTGCCCATGCAATATTGCATAATTCCCTGATCAAATATAAGAGATCGCTCTTCGGCAAGATTTCGGAGTTCTCCGAGCGGCACGCTTTCTGTCTTTGCGCCCTGAATTACTTTCTCCACAGCGTAAGGCCCGTAATCCCTCGTCCATCTTTCAACAAATTCTTTGGCGTTATAAGGGTCAAACCCGAACGCCCGTACGTCGTACTGACTGCGTTCGATAAATCGTTCCAGATCATCGTATACATCGTCAATGGTCAGAACGGTTCCGTCAAGTACAGCCAGACTCGTCTCGTTAATGAAATCGTCGTATTTATTCCTGGTTGCGGCCGGAAGATTTAAAAGAGTCCTGCTCGTGATATAGCATCTGGTCTTAACGCCAAATCGACCGTCTCCAATCGGGAACAAAAACGTAAACGCACAGAAGTCATCGCCCTGACTTAAGTCCGCACCCATAGCACAAGGCATCCCCCAGAAATCGGTTTTCGGATGACACAACGTTTGCTCATACGTAAAGAAGAACGTGCTGCCTTCCATCGGGATACCGAATCTCTTTGCTAGCGTGTCGTTTGCGGAGCTCGGATTGTTTTCGGCTCTTTCCACTTCCCGCTGGTAGGTTTCGTAGGTCACTGTATAACCAAGATTGGGATTAGCCTTTCGCCACAGATACGGGTCCGCGATTTCCTTCTTGTCGTCCAATCTGTAATACCAGATTGATACGTGCGGATTCCGGTATTCGCCCCGAAGAATTTTCATCAGCTCGATCTTCATCGTATCACCGACGCCGTTTCGAACCGTACCCTCGGAGCTGGTTGCCAGAATCATATAGTCGCCTGCCTTTGCGGCCGACTGTTCCACAGCATTGACAACATCTTCCCGGGTTTCTCCGGAAAGCCATTCATCAATGCTTACAACCTTGCATCGCCAGGTCTGCAGCTTATCAACTGTCATCGGGTGAACCTGAAGGCTGCTGTTACTCAGGAAGTTCTCTATGCCCTTCTTGGTTGAACTGAGCTTCGGACGGTTCAGCCGATTGCCGGTTGTGTTCTGCAGATTACCTGCTGTAAGGAATTTGAAAACCGGCCCTCTGCTCCGGGCAATAGCCGTCCGGATAGGGGCCAGAATTTCGTCTGCCTGACGCATGGTTGGCGCCGTGGCAATCTGATAGGTCGTGGATTTGTCGCAAACAAGAAAATAAGCCTGTATCGTTGTCGAATACAGACTCTTTGCGGCGCCACGTCCTACGATTAAATACTGTTTGTTGATAAGCCGGCGCTTCACCAGCCTCTGTCTGTACCCTCCGACCTCACCATTTTGACCCGGCTCGTAAACGCTACGCTCCTCGAAATAATACCACCCGAGCAAATCCTCTGCCCAGAGCTTAAAGGAGTCAAGAAGCTTCATGTCCGCGCCGTCAGTGAGCGTCAGTTCGTTCTCGCAGAAAGATATGTACCGCTCGACAGGATCGTCGTCGTAATAAAACATCGGATTGGCGATTCGCTCGTCGATCAGGTTCATATACAGACTGATATTTTCGCATACAGGAATTTCGTTCCGAAGAACCTGGTCTCGGAACATCCCGTAATATTTTGGAGTAGCTGTGTTAGATAGGATTACAGGTCACCCGTCTTTCATGCCGCGTCAGGTAACCGTCCAGGAACCGGGAGGAGCGTAATATCCGCCGCTTCCTAATGAACCGGCCTGTCTACGACGGTCTGTCCAGCCCATCTGCGGATCCATTGCTCCGTCGTCGCCATTCCATCTGCTTTCCCTGTAGGTTCTGTTCCGTTCTTGGCGCTCTTTCCAAGCTTCGTTTCTACGCTCAGCACGATACTCGGCGCGTTCCTTAGCAGCCTCTCTTGCGACCTCCGCCATAGCGTCTCTGCGAGCTTCTTTCCTGGCAGCCTTAGCTTTTGACTTGGTAACCATACTCTCTTCAATTTTAGCACTGAGGCCTCTTGTTAAACCTTCAACCGCGGCATTTCCGACTCTTTTGAGAATATTGTCAGCAGCTTCTTTCCCTTTGTTATTATTGTTTCCGTCTCCGTTCTTGCCGCCTTTGCTGCCTTTCCAGGTCTTCGGATCAGAGAAATCGCCTCGAAGCGCATGTTTGTAGGTTTCTTCCAGCCGTTTTCGATCGATCCGCCGTTTCAGATCATCGTCGGTCATGTCGCTAATCCTGAGCTGTTTCTTCTGCCAGTTTTTAAGGAGCAAATTGTCAGTAGGTTTAACTGCAAGTTCTGTCTTCAGGCCATTCTTCCAGTTTTTAAAAGCACTGCTGGTTTTTCCTACAACGCTTTTGGCGGCATTTCCTAAAGTCGCTTTTGTCTTATCAGTCATCTTACCGATGTTGTAGTGCACAGCTCCGCCGCGCTGGACAGGGTAGGGAGGTCCATTGCGAACGCCCCATTTCTGATTCGGAACACCATGGTGGCTCAGGCTATCGCCATTAAGATCGGATCCGACATAATAATTGCTTTCGTAAATCACTCGGTATCACCTGCCTCTACCTGATGCCGCAGTCGCCACCCGAGCTCCTCGTGCTTCTCCTGGAATTGTTTGGCCACTGTTCCTGAAGAGGGTGGATCCCAGGCAAGCCGAACGTCGTAATAAATGTAGCTCTTTACAGCTTTCAGTTTTGTTAAATCGTCGCCAAGAAAATCTCTCCAGGTTTCTTCATCTCCGTCGACGTCAAACCCACCAGAAGGCCCAACGCCGAGCTGCATCAGCGTGAATAACGCGCTGTTAATGTGGATCAGCAATTCCTGGTCAAAAGGCGTGTAGTCCGCCTCCAGACCAAGCATCTTCTTAATCGACTGCAGAATACTCTCTTCCGTTGGGACCACCTCCTTATGTCAGTTGGCTCTCAACGGATTAGCCGCCTTCACCCTCGCTGTTGTCTGTCTTACTGGCCTCATAATTTTCGATCGCGTCGGCAATGGATCCACCAGTAGGCTGCCCACCGTGAGCCACCGCAGCGGCATTCAGAACGTCCATAATAGAACCGCCGGAAGGAGTTCCGCCAGCCTCTTCAACAATCTTGTTCAGTTCGTCCATAATAGTCATGGCTCTGTACCTCCAAAGTATGAATTTTGTATTAGCGGTCCGCAAAAACAGTGATAGGTGCGAATTCCGCTTGGGATTTTGACGCAATTAAAGGATAACTACTTCCACGGGCATGTGTCTCCTGGCCTGCGCTCGATCAGATCGTCACCGTGAAGCAAATCGATGTTTCCATAATGTATCGCGTTATGCGTAAGACGGGAACAGCAAATTAAAAACTCCGGGTTGAAAACTTTTTCATCACCGGAGCGAATGTCATCCAATGTTATTGGATTCATATGATGAATGATGATTGGGGAGGAGCGCCTACTCTTTTTCCCGTCGATCGTTTCCCAATCCAAACTAACATCAATCGGCCTGTCTGGATCGCCAAGATCGTTCCCTTCATCACGAATAATCACATCCCGTCGAATTCTTCTCCATACTTCTGTATGGTATAGAGCCTGGTTAAGGTATCGGTCGAATCCGAATGTCTCTTTTCCGACTTCTCCGCCAAGCTTCAAATAATTGAACTTTTCGTCGAACGTTTTAAGCCGGCTCAGTTCTTTATAACACCTAACCTTCACTGCCGGTGTCATCTCCCTGCCATTCGTATTTCGATGTGAAAACGTTGATGGCGTTGGCCAGCAGTTCCTCCATGCGGTCGGAAGCCTCAATGGACTTCTTCTTAGTTCTGGTGATTTCGATCTCGGCTTCGAGTTTCTCCCTCTCAAGCTTCTCCTTCTCTGTAGCCAGCTTCAGGAAATGCGTGATTACCTGAGAAGAAGCAGTTCCGGCACGAAGCTGTTCTTCAGCCAAGTCGACCGCCAAAGCAATGAGCTCATTCTCCCTCTTTTCAGCCGTTGTCGCCTCGGAAGGAAAATGGGCCCCGCTTCTTGGAGTAGCCGTAGTTCGGCGTCCACTTGGCTTGCGTGTCATTATCTCTCGCACGCCAAGCCCTCCTGTCTGTTTGTTTTTAAATCTGAAAGGTTATTTCTTGTCTTTGTCGCCGGAAGCGCTCTTTCTATTTGTGTCTCCGAAATAAGAAACTAAAAAAGTTGCCCCGCCGATCATAACAATCATGGCACCTACATACCAAATAATCATAGCTGAGGGGTTATTATCTATTCTGGATAAAACTTGCCCGATAACGAATACTATCAAGCCGACAAGAATCATCTTCTTAGCTTTCGGAAGGTTCTGCTGCCTGTTCTTTTCAATTCGCTGCTCTTCGAGGTTGTACATCTCGCGCTCTAATTCGATCCGCCTTACTTCAGCTTCATCAATCGAACGATTAACATGCTCGATAACAATTTTATCGTCGTACTTAGCGACTTTTGAACCGCAATGTGGGCAATAAAAGAAGTCTCGGTCAGTTTCTAAGTTGAGATCCGCACCACACGCAGGGCACTTCGCCAGTGTCAGTCCCATGTTCGTAACCTCCCAGATCAATTATAGGCACCGTTTCTGTGTACTTTCAGGCCACTTTTAAGGAAAAGATGCGGCCGAAAATATAATAATAGTCTAACACCGCTAAAATCCACCGTCAACACCCAGAAAAAATATAATTTGCACCACCAAAATATCCCTCCGGGGCTTTTCCGAGGAGGCCGGCGATGCAGGGAGGGGGTGTTTTTCGCGGACCCCCTCCCCCGGGTGCCATAAATGACGCTGTTTAGGCCTATTCAAGATCTATTCACGTCATTTATTCGGTGTATTTTTTAAAGTATCCGGTCACATTCTCACGACAAATCTCGTCAATCGCCGCTTCTCGAGCTTCATCTTGCTCGGAAGGGGTCGATTCAGAGCTTTCAGGCGTCAATGCAGCGTACATCGAGCAACATTTCGCCGCTTTAACCGGATCGAAGGCGTACCAGGCACGAAAGTCCGTGACTGGGCTGAAGGGGTTGCCTTCAAAGGTAAGTGCGATGGCCATCTAAAGCTCCTTTCTGAATAGATTTTGGAATAGATTCCGTTTACGAGCCGGTTTTGCCGTTAAGAGCGTCGTAAAGCGTCGAAGTCGAGACACCAAGGGCCTGAGCGACTTCGATGTTTGTGGCGCCATTCTTAAGCATCTGACGAGCTCTGGAAAGTTTAGCAGGAGACATCGCCTTCCACTGGCGAGGCATGGCACGCTGTTTCAGGGCGTCCTGGTCGCATTCCTTAATCAAGTCCTTCAAGAACGTCTTACGAACGGCGCCAGCCTGAATCGCTTCGTATTCCTTATCTGTAAACGCAATTCGAGGACGCTTTTCACCCATCTGTTTCCGTGCATAGTCCATCAGACGGGCCCTTTCCTTTTTGGCCCGATCATGGTCTTCCCATAAGCTTGGATCTTCGGCAGCTTTCATTTGGAATAGACTGGTAGCGATTGCACCGGCACGACGCTCCAAAGGCTTGTGCTTGTCAGCTTCGTTCTTCTTGGCTTTCAAAGAATCTACCTCAGCGGAGTAGCGTTTTGCTGCAGCCGGACTGTAAGGAACGTCTTCCGTTGACATAATTTCTTTTCTGGCCCGATTAGCAAGAGCCTTCAGACGGTTGGCATGGTTGGCATAAATGCCTTCCATTCTTGTTCCCGAAGACAACGAATAGGCGTCTTGAGTCTCGGCCATCTTTGTAGTAGTGATCTCGACCGGAAACTGCTTCCAAACGTAGTCGCCGTTCTTGTCGTAGACTTTTTTCGAGCTCATCTTGCCCGTATTTGAATAAAGCTTTGCGCCAGTCTCCGGATCATACAGCTGCCGATACCCTTTACCGTTCTCGTCATGGGCCCAGACACCAGCCTTCCGATCGGGAAGGTAGACCTTGGATTTCGAGGCAGAGATCAGAGTCGAAGCGCCCTTCAGGCTGCCATTAGGATTGACTCCCTGATACCTGCTCTTCAGTTCTCTGATTTGATTCTCCTCGTAAGATCGTTTCCAGTCAAGGTTGTGCTTCTCGGCATCAATAACAGTCATGGAATGCCGAACGGCTTTGCAAATGTCTTCGGTCGGAGCGCCCTTGATGGTCATGTCTGTAATCAGATTCGAAATCTCTCCCATCTGACGCTGCGTGTCGAAGTTATCATAGAGCTGCTTGCCGTTAGCATCATACATGTCCTTCTTATTCTTTGGTTTTCCGGTCTTAATCTGATCGTCGGACTTCGCATAGAGGACCTTAGGCTCGTAGTCCTTCAGCCCTTTCAAGGCGGCCATACTCTTGATGTCGCCCGAATTGTTCGGAATGACCGTAACAGTGTCCCCATCAAAGTCGGCGCCTGACAGCTTGGCCGCAACCGAGTGATGAATACCTACAGCATCGGGAGCAGCACCAAGAATCTTCTGGGCTTCCTTGTTCAGATTATTGACGGTAAGATCAGCGATCTCGAACCTTCCGCCATGAGGATAACGAATCAGGGCAACCCGGGAACCATTCTCATAGTTGGGCGCGTAGATCTCGTTCTCCTTCATAGAAGGGATTGGGATAATGACATGCGAAGCCGAACCGGGAATAGCCGCGGCTTTCAGGTGCACGGCGCTGGAGTCGCAATCATCCGCAAAGCCTTCCAAAAGGTGAGCACGAATAGTCGGATTCGTCAGACCCAGAATCTCGTTAAACTCGTCCAACTTCCGGTTGTACATTACCTTAAGCTGCCGTTCAGCGAGATAAGGCTCCTGCTTACTCAGCATCTGGGCAGACAGGGTTCGACCCCATTCCTTCCAGTTGCCTTCTTCGTTCACTACATTGAGCGCGCTTAACTTCCGTTCGCCCGTTTTGGGGTCAATATAGTGCCGCTGACACTTGATCAGATCCGGATTGTCGCTATAATCATCCGTTCTGATAGTTGCACCAAATGGGTTGATGAGATCGATGTTCCCGTCCTTATCCTTGGCCATCGGTTTGAATACTTTGGCTGCCTGGGCTTCGGTCTTGTTTGTGTTGTAGATAATGTCATACCCTTTTGGCACTTTGTCAGAATAGACTGCCATGCCTTTCATGTACTTGTCGTCTCCAACACGAATGCGTACCTGAGCATACATGGCATTTCCAAGACTCAGGTCCGGAACGCCAGGCCGGATTTCGATCACGCCATCCTTTAGTACCCCTCCCCTAGACATGTCGGGACTGGTGTAATTTATGAACACTCTAGACATGTCGATCGGAACCGGGGCTTCTACCTTGTTCCAAGTTGCGCCACCGTCCTCTGTGTAAACACCAAGGTTGGGAATAGCTATCTTATCTTTGTGATCATAGATTTCCTTACGTTCCGTTCCAACAGGGACGAGAACCTGAATTCGGGTCTTCTTTCCTTTGGCGCCCTGGTCAATGCGAATATCTTTCACTTCATACTGACCGGACTGTTTCAGCATTTCCAAGGCGTAATCCATTTTCGTTCTGCTGACGCCAAGATGCTGTTCGACGCCTTTCCCGACTTCTACGTATTTGAATTGTTTAACCTGGTCGGAAAGCATGTTGGCTGTGCCGAGAGACGCGTCTTTCCGCTTCTGAACATCTTCGTCCAGCCAGCCTCTGACGGTGCTCTCGTTCACGCCGAATTTCCTACCAATAGCCGTGGTTGACCAGCCAGCGGCCTTAAGTTTTGTGGCAACTGCCACATTGTGGTGCCGCACATCAGCGCCGGAATTTGATTTGCGAGCTCTGAGCTGATTCAAAGTCAGCCCATCGGCTTCGGCAATCTGCTTATCCGACATTCCGGAACGCCTCAGTGCATTGTAGTGTGTCATAAAGTCCAGACTCCGCTGATATGGAGATTCACCGCTTCCCCAGGCGTATCGCCCGGAATGCGGAATGGGACCGTCATGTGGTTTACCAACATGAGCCAAAGCGTTCTCCGGTGTATCGCTTTCGAATAAAGCACGGAACGCTTCTTCGGTGTAAGGAATCAAAGGTTCCATTTTTGATTGCTCCTCCAGTCATTCGGTTCTTTGACCTATCCTTTTCGCCGCTCATCCTGAATAGTTTCATCGCTGTCAATAATTTTGTCGATGATGATCTCGATCTCTTCCGAAGGCGGGTTTTCAACCAGCACCTCTCCGCTTTGGTAGATTCGGAGCTCGATGTTCATATCGTGAATACTTTCCAAACCGAGATCGGCGGCATACTCAAGAAAGAAGAGTGCCGCATAGATCTTCAACTGCTCCATGTGTGCAGGAATCTCTCCGGTTTTCAGGTCGTGGATCCGGAGCATCTTGTGCTTCTCGTCGAAGGCAATGGCGTCCGCCGTGCCGAAGCAGTTCCCGGAGTACACCAAAGGCTGCTCGGGCTGCATACCATATCCGATCGCATCGTTGATGTACATGTTGACTGAGTCTGAGTTCCGGGGCTGCCTTCTCTTTAACCGAATAGCCTGCTCTGCGTAAGCATGCAGTTCAGTTCCGCGAAGCGTAGCAAGATGGCGTTGATAGGTTAGACGAAGCTTTTCATCCGTATAGTTTAACCAGTGGTATTTGCTGGGGCTTAAAAAAGCATGAGCGCCGTCAAGCTCGGAATGCTTCTTCCAGATCATGTAAAACCTCCTCTCTGTTTTCGGGAAATATAAATGCAGAGAAGCTCATGCCATTGAGCTTGTCCACGTAATATTCCTGATTTGGTCGACGGCTTTCATTCTCGCTCCTTTTGCATTCAAGAGCGGCCCAGCGGGATCTATATAGAACAAGAAGGTCCGGGATGCCCTGAATATAATTAGGGTCATTCTTCAGGACAACGCAGCCCGGAAACCGTTCATGGAGCTCTTTGATCAGCTTTCCCTGAAAGGCGTTTTCTTTTTTCATAGAAGTTCCCCGTTCATGCGAAAAAATAGAAGAGGTGTGTCCAAAACGCTTCCGACTCTTACTGAGCCATGCGTGACCGCTTTTTATCGCTGCCGTCAAATTGGTCAAACCTCTCTCCATAAAGAACGCTGTAAACTTCGCGAAAAAAAACTGTCACACTTTTCCTGTAAGAATCACGTCAAACTCCCGACAAAAGCCGACTCATTAAAATTCTTCTTATCCTTTAGAGCCCGCCGGATCGCCAGATCGATCGGGGCAGAGGAAACAAAGCGATAATAGTATAGCGTCTGGTAAGGCGTGTTCAGCCGATCGATTCTTCCGGCCGCCTGCACCATTGTTTTGTAACTGTAGTTCAGACTGTAAAATATCACTGTATCCGTCAGCGTGCAATTCCATCCTTCTGCGCCGGCAGTATACTGAACGAGGTAAGCCCAGCTTTCTCCTTCTGGAATCGGATCGTGATGATGGCCGTTGTACTCTCCATAAGTGAGCATGTTCTTCTTCGCCCATCCTCGGAGCATCTCGAGCTCATAGTCGAAGTTGTAAAATATAATTGCTCTCGGATGCTTCATCATCAGATCGGTCAGCTTCGCCAATCGACTCGGATCGCTGTTGACAATGTGCCGAAGCGTGAGGCAAAGCTCGCCGGCATTTACAAGCGGCTCATTTTTATATGGGTTCCACCGATTCCTGTTTACAAATAAATACTGATCCCGGTCATACATCGGCTGGATGTACTCATACACGCACGAGGTCTTCCGACTGTAATCCATATTGACGAGCACCTTGTCCCGAATCTTCTGCAGTTTTCTTACGGCCACGTATTTGTCAATCTTCGGGTATTTGCTGAACCGGGCATAAATCACATGCTGGTTGCGGAAGTCAGTTGGATTCCTATAGTAGCCATTTGCCACAAAGACTGGAATATAATCAGACCAGGTGTCGCCGGGCGTGGCCGAGAGCAGGATCCATCGGTTGCGCTTTGCGATTTTAACAAAGCTCTTTGCCCACGTTCCAGTCCCGACGACACGCTGCTCGTCAAATATAAAGAAAGCATTCTCAACATCCACATACTTGTGTACGTTGTTCCAACTGTCGATCGTTACCTGAATGTCGTACTCTTGCAGGCAGAAGGGAAGCATCTCCGCCTTCCATTCAAGCGTATCCCGCTTTCTGGCTGTCGTAATGACGTAGAGATCCTTTGGGTGCGTCATTGGCTTTTCGGGCTCGAGGCATCCGCCGCACTCACGAATATAATAATAGGCCAGCGACGTAATGCTCTTTCCGCTGCCGACCCCGCCCACCAGGATGCAGCCGTTGTGCATCCGCCAGACTGCATCCCTTTGGTGGGGGTATAGTTTTACCAAGGCTCGCTTTCAGACCCAGCCGCAAAAGGCACGTCGTCCGTTTCGTACTCCTCGGCAAACTCGTCTTCGGCCAAAGTAACATACATGGTCTTCAGACTTACAGAATTCTCCGGACCCATGGAACCTGGATTCGGATACTGGCTGAGGATCAGATCGCATTTGGCGATGTCCGCCGTATCCAGCAGACTGATTGTATCTTCCGTCAGCTTGGTCTGCTTCTTTCTGGTGATCAGCACGACCTTCGGAGGGGTCATCTTCTCGCCCTTGCGATTGTAATACTTCACATGGACCTTCATCTGAGCACGAAGTTCGCCCTCATTGTAGCGATCGGGTTTCCAGATAACCGGCGCACCGTCCGCCTCAAGCTGCTGAGCCAGGGCTTTGTCTAGGAATATAACAAAGTTGCGGGCGCCGGCTCTGTTGTACTCGGTTTCCCGACCTTCAAAATTACGGAACTTGTAAGGGGCAATCTGAGCGTCACGAATTGTAATCGTCTTTTCCATTTTTCTCTTTCTCCTTTTAATCTTCGTTTTTGTCGTGAATGTTGTTGATTCCGAGCTGAACTTTTAGGCAATCATCGTCCAAGACAACGTCGGTAATCGTATTACCAAAGCTATCAGTTACTTCTGCGCTCACTGGCATCCAGTTCAAAAGTGCACGAAGCTGAGCAACCGTCATGTCTCTTTATCCTCCCGGTCCTCGTGCTCAAAGCTTGCGCACTCGCCGCCGCAAGCAGCATACCCGGCTAGGTCGATCCAGCTGTCCTCGGAATAAATTCCGGAGCTGATCCTGGCGATCTTCAGCAGGCTCATCATGGCCGCCACATCCGATGGGGACAGCGGCTTCATAAGCCGCCTCCCGAGATAAGCATTCCACATCTTCCCGATGCATTTAAAACTGTCTTCTGGCGACCCGTAGCTTTTGTCACGTGCGCCGTTCACAATGGAGCATGCCTTATCCAGCAGCTCCTTTCTGGTCATAGCCATCAGCTTCCCTCCAATGTTCTAAATACTTCGATATCACCGTACTGCGAGATATCATGAACGGCCTCTTCGACCAGGCGGTCAAAATAGCTGCGGTCAATCGCGTCTTCGATTCCGAGATTCTTCACCGTCTCGGCCTCAAGCCACCGCTGATCCTTGGTTCCGGTTACGGCGTCATACTTGTCGTCCTTTTGGCGAACCAACCATCCGCCTCCGCGGCCAGGCTTGATCGGGCAGAAGCTTCCTGCTTTTCCGACGAAATGATAGTTGTGATGCCCCTCAGGCATGTCCTCATTCGTATCCAGGTACATGTTGGTGGTCACGGTCTTCGTCTGACACAGATCCCTGAATGTGATCGGCTCTCTTGTGAACAGAGTTTTCTTCACATAAGGTTCTGCGAACTGGGCTCCCGTGGTGTTCCACTCTCCTGCATGCTTTCCGCTTTCCACGTGGGCCACATACACGGCGTTATTCACCAGACACATCCGGTCGTAGGTGCTCTCATGCTCGAAGGTATAGCCGTACAACTTTCCGTAATCCATCACATACTGAATAATCTCCGGCGTGGCATTCGGTATTTTGATAGAATCTGTCTTGATATGGGCCACCGTGAATCCCTTAGCCTGTACAAGGTGTTTCAGGTTGATCATGAATAGAGCTCCGCGCTTGGCGACGATGTTGTCCTTGTTCCGCACATCCCGGAACGGATTCACAAACCTCGCACTGGTCAGGCCATAAACCGAGTTGATCGCGATCTTCAGCGCGCTGCTCAGATTATCGGCCTCCGCCTTCTGTTCCTGCTCGCTGAGGTTCTCCATACCCTCCAGGAATGGCGCCAGCTTTCCGTCCAGGATCTTCCGCGCCTTATCCCATTCCCGGTGCTTGATCAGCAGACGGGCGTCGAGAATATCATGGAACCGCCTGGTGTACTCGGGGCCAAACAGGTCTTCCGCCACAATGCTGCTTGGGTGCATGCTTGCGATGTCCAGCAGCGCCACATTCCAGTACATGCCTGGCTCTGCATAAACGTATCCGCCTTCTCCGACCTCTTCACCGCGGTACATGCTCTTGCCGTTATCGAAGGTGTATCCGGGGAACACGGGCTTGCCGTCGGGTCCGAATAAGGTGAACTCCTTGTCATCCTCCCAGGGCATGCTGTAGGTCTCGTAATCCTCCATTTCGCCCATAAAGCGATAATTGAAGGCACCCTGAGGCTTCTTCTCCCAGCCAAATATAATTTTCTGAGTCAGCTGGTTGGTAGTTGCGTTTACGTTGAGACCGGCCAGCCTTGCCAGAATCTTCCGAGCCTTCCAGTCATCCTGCCTGGCATTGAAAACGGCTTCCGTTGCGATTACATCGTTGTCGCAATACTCTGCCACCTTCCCCCACAGGCTTTCATCCACCGGCTGATCCCAGGGCAGGCCCAGCTCCTGGTGATGAATATCCAGCTCGATCTCCCATTTCTTCAGGCTCTGCTTTTTGGAGCAGAAGTCATACACATCCGTGTAGGACAGGTCATAGGCCTTACCGAAGAACGCGTCTGGATCGCCGTTGATAATCCGCTGCGAAAGGTCATACAGTTCCTGGTTGGCCTTCCCCAGATACCGGGCATAAACGATATGGTTGTCGTACCGCCTGCAGTTAAACCCAACCAGCTTCAGATGAATAAACTCCTCAAGATCCTGTGGTGTCGGGTTGATCATCCGTTTGCATCCAGGTTCTCCGGCGAACTTCCAGTTAATCAGGAAGAGGTTAGGGAAGACTTCCACGTCAAAGAATGCTAACCGTTCATCGTTCACGATTTCATCCTCTTCTCCGACCTCCTTCGGGTCGGTCACGTCGTCGCTGTGCCATTTCATTGAAGTTACCATCTTCAAACATTCCGGGCTGTGGTTGGTGCTGTTCGCCGCAAACTGCATCACCTTCTTCTTATAGCTTCGAACATCGTAATGCTTTCCGCTCTTATAGAAGGTATCCAGATCGTTCTTGATCAGCCCAACGCTCTGATGTGTGGAAGGCACAATCTTCTTATTAAGATTCTTTTCAATCAGAGCAATCAGATGCTTCTCATCTTCAATCGTGGTAAAGTCGATCACTTTCTCCTCCTTTAATGGCAGGCCGCTGGAGATGTGAGCGATCGGCAGATTGTTGCACAGGCTGAGCTTACGTCTGAGACTGTTGCCTCCGGTGCTTACCTTGATTTCGATTCCCGGCTCATAAACCAGGGCCAGTTTGCTCTGATCTCCATCGTAATAATAGGTTGTGTGGATTCCTGCTCCGCCTTTTGAATACTCTGCATAGGTCGGCGGAAGCTTGTTGGCTGCCTCAATATTCCTTTCCGCGCTTTTGTTTCCGTTCTCATCCTTCAGATCAAAATCGAAGTGGATCAGCTTCATGCTTTCCGGAATATTGACGTAGTGTGTCCGTCTGGTATCCAGATCCTTCAGCGTCTTGGTGCATTTGTCCCAGGAGACATACGGCGCTTCGTTATCCTCCCTGGCATACTGCGCCGGGCAGTCCTTCAGCACCTCATCCAGCAGGCTTTCCGTCTGGTCCAGCACCAGCCAATTTGGAACCGCTTCCTTCTGGGCTTTCTCGGCCCGCTCAGCCTCAGTTCCATCGTCGATCTTTTCGGACCGGAAACCTTTGAAGTAGCTGCGCACCTGTTTGCCGTCGACACGTGTTATCGGATAGAATTCCCTGAAGTAGTTCTTCAACTCTTCCCGGAACTTGATCCGCATCATCGTGCTGGAAGTGCTGCCGTTCTCCTCGCAGTATTCCTTGTACATGGCGTAGGCGGCCTTCAGCGTCGTCGAATCCTGTTCCTTGAAGATCGTGTAGCTTTCCTCCACGAAGTTGAAGAATAGATCAGTCTTGTACATCATCTTCAGCGACCTGTACTGATCATAGAAGTGCTTTCCGAGCTTCCGATAAACGGATAGGCAGTGGAAAGCGATCGCTCCGAGCTGCATGCCGATCCGGTCCATCAGCACTTCATACTTGACTCCATCGAAGGTGTCTCCTGTTGGTTCCGCGTCGATCAGCCGTCGAATAATTCCGCTCTTCGCATCGGTAATCCGGACCGGGCTGTTGGTTCCGAGAAACAGCATGCAGATCGGCTTGGCCGTGTATGGTGATTCATACTTAGCGTTGATCACCATCGGTTCGTGCGAAACTATGCTGTTCAGCTGGGTGTTATCTTCAATTTTGGAAAGGTCGCCATCATGCTGAAAGGCCACGAGCGGATTTCCCTTGAACGCTTCTGTCGCAAACTGGTTGGAGTTGGACGTCAGTGCCTTTGCATTGAACGCGGTCGTATAACCCTGAAAGAGCTTGTCAAGGATTCCGATCACAGTGCCTTTTCCCTTGCCGCCTTCGCCGTACAGCACGATGAACTTCTGGATCTTCTTTGCCTCTCCGGCAATGACACTGCCGATAGCCCATTCGATCTTCTGCCGTTCTGTCGGAGAATATAATTTGGCCATCAGCTCGTCCCACGCACTGTAGTCGCCTTCCTCAAGAGAGTAGGGGAGTTTCTTGGAAATATAATCGGACTTCTTCCCGAGCGGTGTGTTGGCGAAGGTCAGCTTGCTGTCCAGAGGAACGAAATGGTCGGGAAGCTTGTTAATATAATTGGAGAACTCGCTCCAGACTTTGCTCTGGAAATTCCGCATCAGCTTCATCTTAACGGTTGCTGACGGAAGCGCGGCCTGCAGTTCGTCGGCTTTCTGACGCACAGCCTTGTCAACAGTCTGCACGACATCGAAAACGTCCTGCGTCCACATGCCGAGATTTGCATCCCACATCGCATAGAAGTGTCGTCCTCTGGTCATTAAATCGGTGGGCCGATCTACGTCGAAATCAGGATAAACTTCATAGACGCCCTTCTTCACTTCCCTGCTAAGTACAGAGAAAAAGCTCACAAGAGGCTCACCTCCTGAGAGGGGTTGTTACAAAACACGTATTTTTACCCCCTCCAAAAACTTTTATAAAAAATGCATTTTTTTATTTTTAAAAAGTTTATGAAAATAAGTGTAACAATGTCACAGAAACCCTGGAAGCCTTGATCCATAAGGGCTGCAGCTGTGACACTTCTCTAAAAAAAACGTCACAATGTTGCGTTTTTTTGTCACAAAAACAGCCTTTGAAAGTAACGCGCGCGATTTTGGCTGATTTTTGTGACACATTTCTCATAACACGAGCTTGTTTTTCTTGGTATATTGCTTTACCAGAATGTCCGCGTTTTCGGAGATCATCCATCTCCCGGACACCTTCACAACCCCTGAAATTTGCCCGCGCTTAATCATCTGCCGGATGGTCGATTCCTTGTATTTGTACTTCGCGGCGAACTCCTCACAGGTGTAATACTCGGTATGATCGATCAGATCTCCGGCGGCGTCTTCGATGGTCCGAATGATCTCAGCCAGCTCGGCTTTAATTTCTCCGCCCGTCATCATCAGTCCAGACTTCCCTCCGTACGGGTGATGCAGTAGTCGGTCTGAAGCTCCTCATTTCGTACGAACGTTTCGGTGTCGCAGTTCTCATCGCTCAGTGCGTCGTAATTCTCATTGCCGATGAGCAGCCACGGCTTCGGGATCAGAATACCTCTTTCGTCGGAAACCTGCTGATCATCGATCCAATACTTCATCTCAGCGTGAGAATATCCGTCCTCGTCTTCGCTCCTGTACCAGGTCTCTGCGTCAATCTTATAGATTTTCGGCTCGGCATTTGTACCGCTGCTCACCTGTACATAGCTGTCGTTGATTCCGTCCCCGTCGTCCGTTTCTTCGAATTCGCCTTCAGAGTCCTCTTCGTTGAGAATATCAAGCTCCTCAACCTCACTGACCAGGTCCGCCAGATTCGGATCCTTATCCGGGTCATAGTAGGTAATATTTCCTTTAACAACCTTCTTTTTGAACGCCATACCCGGATCAATCCCGTGCTTCTCCATTGCGTGCCATGCAAGAGCGGAGAGCCCCCCTCCCAGGAGCCCTCCGAACGCATAGGCGCCGACCTTTTCCCAGTTGATCTTCGGAAACTTAAACGTCATATTATTTGCCCTCCTTTTTCGCCCAGCGAATATCATTGTCGAACATTTTGATACTCGCTCCTACGAACGCCATACCAAGCAGCGCAACCGCTGAGTCAAACATGAAAGACGAAATCTTCACAATAAACTTCATTTTTTCTCACCTCGCATTCCTTGGCCGCTTCAGCAGACCCTTAATGTTGCCGTCGATGTTCAGCTCGATCGGAATACCCTGACCTTCCTTCACGCATTCATACACCCAGGCCTTGGGCTCGCCGGTCACCCGGTCGAAGATGCCGAAGTCCACATACCCGTCGCCGTTTCCGTCCACCACATACCCGTTGTCCAGACCTTCATCAATGGGCTTCACGCCGCAGATCTTGCGGATCTGATTTACATTGATGTTCCCGTCAATGTGCAGCATATCGTCCGCGTGATTCTGGAAAGACCGCAGGTTAGCCAGATCCATCAGCAGATTTCCCTTGTAGAAATCGGGAGAGGTTTCCTTGCTGTAGATGAAGAATCTCGGATCGTCTTCCGGAAAATCGGCGAATCCGTCCGTACTCGATTTCTCCTGTGTTACCTCACCGCTTTCGGCGTCCACCGTTTCGACGATGTCCGGCGTACCCTTGCCGAACCGGAAATGCTTGTCCGCGGTTTCCCCGAGCTCCTTGATGACGTTGCTGCGGTACTTGTTGAAGCCTTCCATCACGCTGCTCAGCGTCGCAATCGCCACAGCGTTCCGCTTTCTCAGAATACCGTGCCCACCAAGCACCATGGCCGTACCGCCGATCAGCATCAGTCCAGGGACGGCGTACGTCTTCGCCAGCGCTTTAATGTTGTTGACGTGAGCAATCGTAATGTCCTTCTTGAAGTCCTGCTCGGAATAGCTGATCAGACCGCCGTTGCGGTTCACCTTGCGGTCGTTCTTCTCGGCTTCCTCTTCAGTTCCCTTGATCACGGCCAGTTGCTTCTTCGTGTCTTCCACGATCGCAATAGCCTTTGGCGTCTGCTTGCAGGCAAACACCGTTCCTACGCCCATCACTGCCAGTCCACCGTAGGTAAGAATTTCCGGAGCATACTTCTTACCGATCCAGATAACCTTCTTCACCAGTGCGATTCCCATGTTTCGTGTTTCTCCTTCCTTTGTCGAAAAAATAAAGAGATGGTTGTTTCGCATTTACCATCTCCATAAACAACACTGCTTTTTTCGCGAATATAATTTGTCACGCCGTGGGATTTTTTTTTTCAGATCATGAGGACTTCCTGCTCAGATCCTCAAGCTCATCCCGCATTTCCTCAATTTCCCTCCCGGTAAAATGAAGACTTGCGTATGCCTCCGCCAGCTTCTCGACCTGCTCTTTCGTACGTTCGGTGATTGCCCTGGTTTCGAGGTAGCTGCTTTGAACCGACTTCAGGGCCTCCAGCGTGTTTTCAATCTCTTGCCTCATCGTGCCCGCCCGGCTCGGAAGCGTCCCGCTGAGCACCTGCAGATCCAGCAGATCCTTCCGAATACTCTCGATCGATTTCTCGTTGTCGTCGCTTTTGACCTTCAGTGTCTCGATGCCGGATTTGTAGAAGGTCGTCTTCAGGTCGAGCAGATCTGACTTTACGTTGAACAGGGCAGTGTCAAGATCGTCAATGAGATGCCTTACTCTCACTTCGGAAGTGTCGATTGCGGAATGCTTTCTCTCGACAAGAATTTCCCAGCTATGGACTCTAGCTAATGTAATAATGCTGACAATCAGGCTGACCATGGCTACACTTATCAGAATGATTTCAACCGTACTCATTTTCCGTCATCCTCCTTGTTCAACACGTCATTTAAAGCTTCGAGCAAATCTTTCGCCGCGTTGTTTGAGAGAAGCAGGCTCACAGATTCTCCGTCCGTGGTATAGGCCAACTTTTTCTCGAGTGCTTCTTTGAGTAATTGCAGTATAGATTCCATCATACACCTCCGCCGGCATGTCAGTCGAACATGCTGATCTGCTGAAAATATACTTTGCTGCGCTTACGCTTCTTGCTGGTAAGCTGCCCCCGGTCGCGCATGGTGCGGTAGATGGCGATGACCTGGTTGTCAGGCATCAGCTGCACCTTCCTGCGCCAACGGTCGCTCTCATATACTTCGCCGATTTTAGCCCGCATCGCCTCAACGGTCATCGCCGTCTACCTCCTTCATTTAATTGTCCAAATATCTACAGTAAATCACAATACCAATCACCACGCCGATCCAGAAGCCAGCATCCATCTTACAGATCCTCCGAAATTTCTACTTTAGCGTTTTTGTCAGGCTCGGGAGTCTTTTCCTTTTCCGGCGCCGGGATCAGCAGCGCGCTGAACTCGACCCAACTTTCTGTTTCCTCATTTTTACGCACGCTGAACAGGATCTTGACGTCGATGTTGCTCAGGTTGATTAGAATCTTGCGCAGATGGTCATCCCAGTTAAACGTGTTGTATCCGTTGCACTGGGCTTTGAATTCCGGGTAGATATCAAGGAAGCTGGCGTACATTTCCTTCGGGTTGCTCACATTCACGATCTTGCTCATTCGATGGTTCCTCCTTCATCATTCACAAACTTTCCGTTCTTGATCTGGGCCATGCGCTCCTCATGCCGGCGCTGCTCGCACCGGTCCATGTAGTCGTAGTAGCCCATCCTCTCTTTCTTGCCTCCAGAACCGCCGTCAATGGTCACAGAAGGGCCTCCAGAGGGCTTGCCGATGGTCAGATGAATATTTTCTTTCGCAACGCTCCAGCCCTTCTTAATGCCCTTTCCGACCCAATTAGCGATGGTCGGATCCGTCAGCAGCCAGCCCCACAATGCGCCCAGCAGGCCGCCCTCAATGATGATCGCCTCGTCTGCGTGGTCGTCCAGCCACGCATTTACCTTCTGCAGTCTCTTACCCATTTACTTTTTCCTCCTTAATTCTTGTCGCATATATTTGTTCGATTTTGCTTTCGAGATTATCCAGATGTTTGTAGATTTCCGACACGTCTCGGTTGTGCTGCCGCTCACTTTCCCTAGCTTCCCGTTCGAGCATCTGCTCACGGATCTCCCTGCGCACGGCAACCTTTCCGCCAAAATGCCACCCGGCGAAAAATATAATGATGGCAATCCATGGAATCGCCCAAAGCCAGTTAATCATCTTTTGTTTCCTCCTTTATTTCCGGAATCTTTGCCCAGTATTTAATCTCCTCAATCGGAACCTTATACCACTGATATTGAGATCCATCAAAATCGACGAATCCTTCGCAATGAGAATATAATTCTTCAGGGAAGTCAATGTCGTCGAAGTCGTTGAGGTTCACGGCGAACTGGACGCAGGTAACCGGTATAAAGTTACTGGTGTAAATCAGGTAACATCCATCCTCTTCAGGAAGCTTTTCTTCAGGATCGAACCATTCAATAGTGGTGGCGATCATGCTCTTTTAACCTCCTTTATCTTATGGATCAGTCCTTCGCCCGTAATACCGTGCTCGCCTTCGCGGCAGCGGAACTTGCGTTCGCCGCACACGATGCAGTGCACGTCGTAGTGGTCAATGTCGTCCGCTTTCACAGCCGTGAATAAACTCCAGTGCTTGCAGGTATCGCACCAGAGGCTGTCGCGGATCGACTGTGCTTTCTTCCATACTTTCCGCTTTTCTTCTCGATTCATTACAGTTTCTCCAGTTTCGGCATGATCACGTGATACCCGTCAGAAAACTGCTGGGCGTACATCTGATCCTTCGGAAGACTGTGCCATCCCCAGTATTCGTTCTGGAATTCATATCTTTCGCCAAACGCCTCGTAGTATTCGGACAGTGTTACCCGACCGTTCTGCAGAAAGATCCGATAAAGCCTGCTCATGATGGCGTTTGCCTCGTCCAGGGTATTCTTGTGAAGCTTTTCATACCGCTGCCAGACCCGGTCTTCCCTGGTCAGCTGGGACTGCTGCTTGGTCTGTCCCTGACCGATCGGCGTGGAGATCAGGTTGTACGGTGTCATGCCGATTCCCGTTGGCAGACCCGGTGATCCTTTGCCTCCGTTCCACAGCATGGTGTTCAGAACACTCATCCCAGTGCTGTAGATGAAGTTGCGGATCATCGGGTCAATCACCGTTTTGATGGCGTGGTCGACCGCCTGCTTCAGGGTGGCTTTAAAGAATCCGTCGCTCGTACCCGTACTGATCTCCGTCTTTGCCGGATAGTTTGCCGATGGCTGACTGGGCGTCTGGCTTCCAGCAACCTCCATTTTGCTGCGGTTGCTGTTGGAATAGTCCTTCTGAACATTATTGTACGGGACGATGTTCGTTTTTTCTTCGTTCATTAGTCATCCTCACTTCCGAGTTTGTATCGGTCCCATTTGTCTTTTTGCTCATCCAGCACATGGTCAAAATACTCCACGGCTTTGTCACCGACCATGTATCCGACAACCAGGCTGGTGCATCCGGCGGCGAATTTCGTCAGTTTTCCGCAGTTTCGTACGGCAGGCGCTGTGATACCCGCCATAATCGCCTCCGCTCCGATCGGAATAACAAAATCCGCCAGAGTTTTCAGAAATCCGATCATTCGGCGTCCTCCTTATTTTTCTGCTGTTTCCGGTTCAGGACGCCATGCAGGATTTTCCTGTACCGGGCTGCTCCAAGACCGAGCGACATGGCAATTTGCGCCTCGGTCATTCCGCGGTCTCTCATCGTCTGTACGTACTTCAGGAATTGCTCATCATGCTGAACCATGTTCATCGTTTTGGCGTCCTCCTTTTTTCTCAGAATTCAAAGTATTCGCCATCAATTTCACCGTTTTTAATGGCCTCGATGACTGCTTCAGCCTCAAGAATCAGTTCAGCGGATTCTTTTTCCGTGAGTTCCACCATGGTTTCGCCCTCCATCCGGCTGCCGGTAATAGTAGTTGTTGACCGTGATCGTCCGTACATCTGGCTCACCTCCGTGCCTGGTTCTCCGGGGCGGCTCGTCCTGCCCGAATGCCTTGATCGCCCCAAATGCCATGATGGCAAATGTGCCGATTTTGGCCGCGTCGCCCCAAATATCCATTTTTTCCGTCGTGACTTTCGCCGCGGCCTCCTTCACGGTGGCTACGGCCTCCTTGGTGGCGTCCTGAACCTTGCGCTTGAATAAGCTCATGCCCATTCTTTCTCCTTTCTCTTCCGAATAGCCATAAAAAGAAATGAGGACCTTATTTCTAAAGTCCTCTTAACTTGGAAGCTTACCTCAGGTAATAGCCGCTGTCATAATCGGTGACGATGTCATCACGGTCGTATTCCTCCTCCCAGGATCGTCTGCGTTCTTTTGCCAGTTTGTGCTTTTTGTAAATTCTGTTTCCACTCCAGCCTGTGAACGCCGCTCCAATCCCAAGCAAAGCCCAGTCTCCGAACCTTGGTCCACCGAAATCCATCTCATTCTCTTTGCGTCTACTCATCTGTAGATCACCTCCATAACGAGAGGTGATTTTTTCGCGGATTTTTTTAACCGCCTTCATGATCATCGTGAATTTCTTTCAATGGACACCAATACGGCCTGTACTCAGATTATCTACGTTCTTTGTCAGCCCGACAATAGAAATGTTATTCCTGCCATTGTTTAATTATATCCCACCCATCCGCAATCACATTCGTATTGACTTTTTGGAGGATATGAAGCAAGAACAAGATCGGTTCTTACATAAATTTTCTTTCCGCATTTAGGACAATCAATATCCGTTATTTTTCTTTTTGAATTATGGATGTAATATTCTTTTGGGTTCATTTTCTCAAATTCTTCCCAAGTCATTATTAAATCCTCCAATTCACTTAAATATTCATTTTAAACCATAATCACCATTTCAAAGACTGATGGGCGTTTATCCAGCCCATTTTCCAATCATCAGATTTGGTTCCGTCAAATGGTTCGCCATTCAATCTCGCTTTGTATCCGGACAAGTATTCATCCGATAAATCTAAATCAATCATGTTTTACACCTTCTTAATCCCAAGCTTTTGCCGGGATAAACTCTCTGTTGTAATACGTCCGATTTGTCTGCGATCCTTTCGAGAAGTAAAACTCCTGCCAGCCAGCGCTGAAATCGGCAAACAACGCAGAAAAGTTAACTGTTATGCGGGTGAGGATTTGCACCTCACATGGTCGTTCTTTGTCAAGCCACGCTTTACAGTTTCCGCAATGATCCTGTCATAGCGCACGACCTTGCTATAAGCGTCTACTGATGCAACCGGACTCCACGGGCGTAATTGCGGAACCCGCTTCTGTCTGTACGCATCTGGGGGCTTTGGTCCCATCCCCACATCTATTCCGCCACCGCATTATTAGTTGCTTTAAGTTACTTTGACATCCATAATGGTATAATCATATTCCCAGCCAATACGATCCTCTGCCATCCGCAAATCTCTTTCAATTTCTTCTGCGGTAAGATCATATGGGCTTGATACCTCCAATTCGACTGAAATCGTTATCGTCATGGCTTCACCTCGTGTTATTTAAGTTAGTTCCTCGATGTGTTTCCGAATAATATCCCTTACTTCATCCGGTGTGTTTGTGATTATACTTCCAAGCGGGAATTTTAAATTGCGCTGCCCTTCTTCAATCAGTATCCAATATATCTTTTCTGCTAAATCTTGATCCATTAGATTAGCCTTCGTAAGCGTTATGTTTGTTATAACCTCTAAAGCAACAAGCAATGCTGATTTCCAACCGCGAATATATTCTTCGTCTTCGCTTACGGCTTTATCTGCATCTGCAATATACTCCTCAATTTCCTTAACGGCTTCGTCTCTGGTCATGCGTTAAACTCCTATTTAGGCTATTTGGTGGCGAGTGCCTATACCGTCATCTTGCATATCTGTTTCGCTCATCTCCTGCCGTACTCCGGAATACAAACAGGGTACAGCTTAACGGCTCACCCAACGTGTTAATTAAGTTGGACCAGACCCCCATCTCGTCTGTTCTGTGTATGCCGCCTTTTCTCTGCCGAATTTAAGCGCTACTCCGGCAACTATCGATGCTTTTCAGCGTGGGCATACTCCACATAGTGTTATTTAAATCATGACCACAGTCTATTTCCGATAACCGCTTGCGCTTCCTCGTAGCACAGATTTCGGAACCACTTCCATTTATTGAAAATACGGTCGATCTTTCTGTGACGAATGATAAATCTAAGAATACTGCGAATGAGTTTGTGCATTGTTATCCCTCATACTTATCTTCCGAGAAAACTTCGAAGTTGGAACAGATGATTCCGTCTTTAATATACAGTGTTCTTTTTGTCCAGACATTTAAATACCCACAAGGCAGGAGATCGATAGACCACCCATGAACCGGAACGGTATGAGGAATTTCAGTAAAACTGAGCCGATTTCCTCCGTATCCACCTATGCCATCGAGATTAACAACATCGGATCCTCCGCCGACTTTTCCAATGGGGTTGTTGTTCCGATCGATAAGGCAGAATTCCATACAGCCCCAACCGGAATCATGCAAGTCAATCGTTCCGTATTCGTTTTCGACTGGAATAATAACAAAACTTCTGAACTCCAGATGGCCATTCGGCGCAAGTTTTTTCCAATCAGTATAGGTGTCAAGGCGGGGAACAGCATCAAAGTCTTTCTTCGTCATGTTAATAATGCTCATCGATCTACTCCTCCTTTAATCTATACAAATATAGTTTTATCAGCTTCCTCTTCACCGCTTATCTTGCATTTCTGGATTCATAAACCAATGAACATAGCTATCCTCGCATTCCGGGCATACGTATCGATCAGTTGGATCAGACCATTCGGCATGCTCATTTCCTGAGAAAAGTGTTATACTTGCGTATAGCCTCCTATGTATGATCCATCCGTATTTTTTCGTTATCTCTTTACCGCACCTGTCGCAAAACGTTTTAGTCATTCCGCTTCACCTCTTTCCCCGTCAGCGCAGAACCACTTATCGTACGGTGGTTTTGGATCATGCCCCTTATCGCATTCAACGAAATAATCATTAAAATAGATACAATCCTTGCACCGTACAATGTCATCGTCACGCTTTTCATATCCGGTATCGTAACCGTTTTTATATGCTTCACGGTAACGTTCCGCATCCTGTTTTAAGGCGATAAGCAGTTTTTCTTTGTCCACGTTGATTCCGACCCGTTGCACCGCTTGCCAACACATTTCATCAATGTTCTTTGCCGCTTGAGTTGCTATATTACTCACAACTAATTCAAAAGGTGAATCATATTCCGGGTGTTTCATCCCACTTCACCGACCTTTATTTATGCCCCTTTTTAGGGGCTCAATAGCTGAGGTATCTTTATATCAGATATGCTTTTCATTGCATCAATCGTTTTCATTGGCATCACCTCTCTTTCAGCCTTCGTCTCCTTATCTGTACGTTCCGAGATTAAACTCCGCCTTCGGGTTGTTTTCGTATGTCATGATCTTGTATACATGGGCTGGAGAATCCCATTCGAACCGCACACCGTTCATCCGATATTCCGAGGAATATCCGACAATATGGGCACCGAGAGGAACCGGCATGTTGGCCTCATAATAGAAGTCTGTCATGGGGAAGAAGGTTGCCGGTGCGTTGCTGCACAGCTGATTGAACGCAGCGCAGTGGTTCATCAGTGCCTGCTCACTGCTACGGATCAGTTTGCCCGTCCATGCCTCCAGAATCAGCTCGTCTCCTTCCCCCGTGTCATAGATACCAAGTGACGCCGGCATGATCAGGCCTCCGCCGTTCTCCTGCTTGATCACAGGCCCTTTCTCAAACTGCTCCCGGGCCATGGCTGCCTGGATTTTGTTCTCCTCTTCGTTTCCAAGGGCATTCTGCACCTTCTGACGATACCGTTCGTACAAATTTTCACCCGCCGCCACCATGCTCATCAGCTCTGCCTGCTTGCCGAGTCCGATTTTGGTTCCGCCCAATGTGCATGCACAGCTCAGCAGCGTCAGTCCTGCGGCCGGAATATAACATTTCCAGGTCAGTTTGATCTTTTCTTTCGGCTCCAGCAGCTCATGGCGGGTCCATTCCTCGTCCGTAATGATCTGCATCGCTTTCGGCGTCGCCTCAGCTGCGAGTACGACGGCGCCTACGGTGCTGGCCATGCTCATTCCGGCGAGGATAACCTGTGAATTCCGTTCTACAAACCTCCATGCCTGCCGGAAAAGCGTTTTTGTATAACTCATCGTGGTCTTCCTTTCTCATCCATGTCGGGTGAATGTCGTTTTGTCTGATCAGATCAAAGATCTGCCACTGATTCCAGTACACGTCCTTCTCGCCATTATGGGTCAGCCAGCATACGCAGGGAATACCCATCTTGTACATCCGGACAAAAGTTGCCATGTGAAAAGTGTCCTCGTTGCCCTCGATGTCCTGAACGGTGTAGTTGTTGCCGTCCTCAAGGCAGGCTTGGAATATCGGATTCAGCAATTGTTTCACCCCTTAAGTTCCATCGGAATGTCCAGGTCCTCCGCCTCGACAACCTCCGCGTTTTCGTATTCCGTATAGTCGTCCAGGATTAACTGGGCATACTTTTTCCGGTCAATTGGCCAGTAGTCAAGCACGGTGTTTGTGTCCTTTATAGCTATTCGGATTTTATCGTAAATATCCCGCGTTCCGACCAGAAGCAGCCAGAATCCGGCCAGTTTACCGCTTTCGTCAACTACCTCGACCAAATTACAGATCTTTGCGCCCATAAAGTCTGTGTCGTCGGTCTCCATCCACTTCGCGAATTCGTTTACAACGTCCTGGTTTCTTTTCTGGGCGATGGCGATGAACATAAGTTTCTGCTGCTTATCCGCCACGCTGAGCGCCGCCGTGCCGATCAGCGTCCGCAGATACATGCCGATCGCCACAACCGTGGATACGGATGCCGCGAGAATGCCGAACAGCGTATGCTGGCCTGTCAGTACGGCAATGAGAGCTAATACGCTGATAATCGCAATGACGCCTGCCACCAGGTTATTAAAGATCCTCATTTTCATGCTGCTTCATCTCCTCCAGTCGCTCTCCGTATTCAGTAAAGTCATCGTCTTTCGCCAGACTTGCCCCAATGCCGATCCAGAAACTGTCTCCGCCGACAAATACAGGGAACAGGCTGCAGCACGCGGCAACGATCAGCAGGGCGCCTGAAATATAACCAAGGATCGAGCCCGAAAGGACGGCGCACAAACCGGCCATAAAAAAGCAGACCCCCTCGAAAAACGAGAGAGCCTTGGCCCAGATGACGTTCTTATGAAAGTTTTCATCCATCTTTGTTTCCTCCTTAGCTATGCAGATCAAGAATGGTGATATAGCCGTCTTTATTTCGATCAAAAGCAGTCTTCAGTTCGCTTTCATATTCTGGGTTACCGGTGAACGATAGCGTTTCTCGATCCCAGTGTTCTCGTGTGCTCTGCATGCCGAACGCGTCATCAATAAAACCGTATCCGTGATCTATAAGCTCCTCGGAATTGTAAAGATCAGATATTTTGCATCCGTCTATGTAAATGTATCCGTCACGCATGCCGCTATGAATAAGGAAATTATCTTCTATGCTATTGAAACTGTAAAAACCGGATATTGGAATCGGCCTGTCTCTATAAATACGCAACAGAGTTTCAAGAAAATCACATCTGAACAATCGTCCGCCTCTCGGAGTGTTAATGTAGTAGTTCCATTCATACTTTTCATCCTCTTCGGAACATCGTAGCTTTAGCAAACCTCCGTACCTTCCGCCAACGATCCAAGAATCCCAGCTGATGTCGCTGCAGACTTGGTCCGGATTATACTCGCTGTACGGTTCCATGATCTTTTGAATCTGCTCATCATTCGGAAGTTCTTTGGTGAAAAGATAGACGCAGCAATGCATTATGATTTCCTCCTCAGGAATATAATGTCCGTACGACCTTATATGCGTCTCTGGCCACGCCGAAAAGGGGAGGACGCTTCTTCCAGCCCCCTTCGTCGAACCAGGCGCATACTTCATCATCAATCTGAATCTTGAGCATCCAGAGATCAGACTTCGGGATTTTGTGCTTTTTGTCGATCCTCAGATCATAGTCGATCCCTACGGTCCAGATCATCTTCCGTTTTTTGTTATTCATATCGGCAAATTCGCATCGACCCTGCCGAATGCCTGTCATCATCACGCTACCTCCGGCCCGAGAACTGGCAGTCCGCACAGTCTGGCTACGTTCGCCTCGACCGTACAACCGTCGGCGTTTTGCCACCCTGGGCACAAATAGATGGCGTCCGCCATGCTGAGCACCTGCAGCGCATGGCTCCAGTAGCACATCCGTTCATTGCGCCCCTTGCGCAGTTCGTAAGGAAGCTCGTATTTGCGTGTGCTTAGAATCTCGATAGGTACGTCCTTTGGCATCCGACCTCGAATGTCGTCGACTGCGTTTTTGTACACGAATTCAACCTGGTCGGGGGTCAGTCCCTTCATCGGCTGACTGATAAAGATCTTCATTCGGCTTCCTCCTCTTTGTAAACAGTGGAAAAGACCTGGTAGTATTTCGGATCATCCGGGAGTGTCAGTAAAATATAAAACATCCCGTCGTTATTATCTTTTTCGACCTGTTCCATCAGGGCCTCTTCGTCGGCCTGAATCGCACCGTTAAGCGTGGCGGCGACAACTTCTCCGTCTGGATTCAATTTTTCTTCGTCAACAGCCTTATTCAGCAGATCAATCAGAGTCTTCAAAGTCATGCGATCACCTCCTCCAGCTTCTTCAGCTCCTCGTTCATCTGGTCAAACGCTGCCCGAAGCTGAGCCAGCCGGCCGGCGATCTCGCCCTTGAGCTGCTTCTGCACCATGTCATTGATCAGCTCGGCAGGGAAGGTGATGGCAAAGCCGTTATCCGTCCGTACCACCGGGCCCGGATTCACAGGAAGGAACGGTGTTTCCTCAGCAAAGTTCTTCAGGATCTCTTTATTGCGAACGTTCTCCATCTTGATCTCCTCCATTTTCTCCTTCGTCGTCCTGTCCAACACCTTTACATATTTCTGTCCGGCGACCCTGCGCACAGCCCGCTTCTCGAATTCGTTCATCGGCCTGGCGGGAGCAGGCTCGGGCACAGGCTTCCGGTCCTCCTCGCTCAGCAGATCCAGCACCGGCACGTCCTTCCCGATCTCAGGATCGAACACCTTCCTTACGTTTTCGTCTTTGTCCCAGGGGTAACGTCCGGCAATAGGCTTTCCGCTTGCGTCGCGTTTAGCAATAGTCTCGCCGGTAACGTTGGCTTTCTTCTGCTTGCTGGCAGCTTCTTCCTTCGCCTTCTCAAGCGCTGCCCGTACCTGGCTGCGACTCATAAACTTGCTTTTGGGACTCGTAGTCTGAAGGAACCCGCCTTTGCTGACCCATTCTTCGACCTGGTCGCTGGGAATCATCCACGCAGGCCGTCCGTGATAACCGGTCTCCATAAAACAGTCATGGAATCTGCCGTCCTGAATCGCCCTGACAACTGTAGACGCGCAGCAATTAAGTCTTTTCGCCGCGTTCGATACCGTGTAAGCATTTACCATTTTTGTTTCCTCCTCATTTGTCTCCGTCTCGAGCGTTTCCTTCATCTTGTGTCCGCACTTGGGACAAATATAACGAAATTCCCCGTGTTCGTTGGGAATAACGTCCATGGAAGTAAAGGTGGTGCACATATCGCATATAAAGCCAAGAATATCTTCACTGTCTCCATTCTTGTGTACCAGCATATTCTGCGCTCCTCCCCGGTCGAAAAGAAAAGCAGAGAGCTGCTTACACAGCGTCTCCGCTTGTCGGGTCATCAATATTCATCAACTTCGTCGGGTTCATCGTCATCGGGTCCGATGTCGGATCCGTCGCCGGTTTCCGAGTCGAATACCCTGTTAATCGCCTCGCGGGCGGTCTCTCCGTCCCCGAGGGCATATCCGCTTGGAACAGTCTCTCCATCGTCATTGCTGCCCCGCCGGCTGAGCATGTATGCTCCTCCGCCGATGGCAACCGCGCCGATCGCGAGCCCCTTCCAGTGGGTTTTGCCCCAGTTCACGGCCGTCATGGCCTTCCGCTTCGCTTTCTGAAGCAGGGTTTCGTTCTCAGGAATACCAGTTACCTTCTTCGTTCCGTTCTCTCCCATGCTGAGAATCCTCCTTGTTTTGATATATTAGGTCTCCCACTAAGAGGCGTGCTTTTTTCGCGAATTTATTGCCTTTTGTCCTCCATGCTCCGGCAGATATAATTGTAAAGGTTCTCGCATTTCAGGGCATTTTCGCATACAATGATCGTCGAGTCCTCATAAATATCCGCTCCGCTGAAAAGTACCTGATGCCTGGTTTCCGCCTCAAATCCGCCGCAGTGCTGGCAATACGGCTTCAGTTTAAGCTCAATCATTTTCAAGCTCCTCCGCATCATCCAGAACATATTCCACGACCCGTGCGCCATTGAACATATACGAATCTGCGCCTTTGTTTTCTTTTTCTAGAGCCTCCGCGACTCGATCTGCTTTTTCTTTCGTAGAGCATACGCAATAAAGGTTGTCGTAATCGGGATAATAGCTATCGTCGCATTCACATGAAATAATCACGGCATACACGTTCATACCAACACCTCCGCAAATATAAGTCGCAGAAAAGAAAGAGAGCCCGCAAATTGCGAACTCTCCGTTCATTTTGGCCGGACCTTGGTATCACAACCTCGGTCCCGGTACCCATTTTTCAAGTCGATTAGGCAGCACATGACCATCTTTGTCATACTTGATCACTGCGCCAAGAGCCAACGCCATGCCCGCGATCTTCAATACCTCAACCCAGACCTCCTTCGGGATTTTGGGTTTTTTAAGTTTCTCCCTCAATTCCAGAAGCTGATCAAGCTGATGCTGATACCGCTGGATGTCCGTCAGTGCGCTTGCTTCCGCAAGTTTCTTGCTGACTTCGACAATCTTCTTGTCCAGTGCCGCCATAGCTTTCCGTTTTGGCCACCAGGTTTTCTTTTCTCTCATTGTAGAATACCTCCTTTTTTATATCCGTCCATTAAGAAGCCTGCTTTTTTCGCGTTTTTTCAGCTTGCCGCCTCATCTCTTCGACGACGTATTCCCGGTCGTAGGGGAGCATGTACGGATTTTCAATCACGAATTCTTCAAGTTCTTTAATATATGTCCTTTCCCATCTGGACGGGGTGTGCCCGGAAGCGATCCGCTGGTAATCCTTATTTATTTCTTCCATGATTTTTCCCATGAGCTCCGCAATGCTGTCGTTGTCGAGATTCTCCCGGTCCTCCCTGGGAATCATATAGGTCCCTCGCTCCCATGCGGAAGCGGCACCGCGGGCCGTATCATAAAAGTTCGTCTTTTTCTTGCATTCCGGGCATTCAACCTTGAATTTCGGAGACCTGTATCCGAAAAAAGTGACCTCCCACAGGCTGGGCTTCGTGCCGCAGTCAGGGCACGGCGTGGGCCTGAATCGTTTTTGCGCTGTCATCTGCGTCTCACCTTGCCTTTCTTGGGCGGCATTTCTTTCCACTGCTGGACAATATCCGTACAACCTTCGAGGGCCTTTTCGGCGCCGAGCGCTGCCTCGCCGAAGGTTTTATAAAAGTCTTTGAAGTGTCCGTTCACATACAGATCATAAATGTTTTCTCCGGGTACCCGTCTGATCTCCACATCTGCAGGTAACATGTACGCTCCTCCTTCTTAGTCCAGGTCGATTCTAAAAATATAAGCCCCGCATTCGGGGCATGTGTCGCTTAAACGGGCCAGTTCGATGTCTCCGGAGCCGTCGCTTTCGAGCGGGATAACGTTTCCGCAGAAACTGCACCGGAACAAAGTGTTGTCGTCTTCGTCAATGCCAATGAGCTTGAAAACCGTGTTATTCATCAAAGATCATCCAGCTTTCCGGCAGCGTCCGGGCCCAGTCAATGAAGGTCTTCCATTCGCGCAGCTTGTGCCCCTCACGCTGTCTGACGATGTTTCTCAGCGCGGCGTAACTCATCATAACCGTGCGCTTCTGAATATAACTCTGCGGCAGGTTCTGAATCAGGTTGCGCCAGATTTCTTCCTTCTCCGCAGGGTCTTTCTCGTTTTTGTATTCGTGAATCATCGTGTTCAGATCGTATTTGACAAGCCGCATGTGGTTGTACGCCCAGGCGTTGCTCTTTTCAACCTCAAAGTCTTCGTCCGTTAGCTCCTGGCTCGTCAGCTTGTGCATCGTGCTGCAGCTGACCTTCTCTACGCCCTGGCGGTATGTGTCGAACTCCTGCCACCAGTATCTTGGCGCCTCGATATCCGCCCACACCATAATCATCCGTAGGTGCTTGCAGTGCTCGGGGCCGGCCTTTTGCAGTTTCATGCTCAGCGTCTTGTCGTTTTCTCCGACCATAACCCCTTCCGGTTCAAATATCTTGAATATCGGTCCGGGATCTGTCATCTCTTCCGCTTTCTTCAAAGCCATATAGGTGTCTGACCGGTCCCAGCTATTCATCGGGTTCCTCATAGCATGCATAGCGGGCATCATTCCATGTACGTCAAGTGTTGTGATATTCATCTTTCCCTCCCTGTAATCGTCGCCAATACCATTCCCGCAGCGTCGGGAGTGCATCGGTTCATTTTTTGTTTGAGCTTTTTTGAAATTCCCGCCAGAAATTCGGCGTAGGTAACGTTCAATCCGACAAGATCCGCATAAAACAGGTAATCCTCGTCACACATACCGCTTCGGACCCAGACCTTACGTCCGTAATCCCAGTAAAACTTTTCCTGTCCTTTAATCTCGTCAATTGCTGCCTGCAGGATGACTGCCGCTGCAAGCAGCCTGTACGGATCATCAGGCTCGGCTATACTTTGAAACTCGACTCTGTTAACCGCATTGAAAGAGTGGCTCTCGGCCATTTTTGCTTCTTCGGCACGTTTTATCATCCTCTTTTTCCTTTCCGAATTCGGAAGTTCCAGATGTTCCGCTCACATCCTTCGTACCGCTTGTATTTGCACTTCGGGCAATAATAAAAGCCGGCTTCAAAACCAATTCGATCCGGCGGCGACCATCTCAGCTGCTTCCTGCAGCTCGGACAAATATCAGATCGATTCATTATGCTCCTCCGCATGTTTCCTTCGGATTTCTTCCAGACCGTTGGAGTAAAGCTCATAAAGCTCATCATGCTTATCAGATTGATTCCAGTTATCACCGTGCTGGGCCTTGAAAGCTTCTCCAAACTCATACATCTTGGCCCAAAGGCCGTAATAATCTCGTTTGCCGTACGGATTCAGCGTGTTAAGATCGCAGATCTTGATCTCTTCAGCCCGAACGTTGTGACAGCACAGATCGTCATAAGGATGATCATAAACGACAGGCTTGTCCCATTTCTTAATGAACGCTTCGATCTCTTCTTCAGTCGCCTCGACGATGCCCATCATTGTTTCCTGAGGAATGGCGTCTCCAAATCCTCCGTCCGTATCGTAGCCGTGAAAGATCGCATAAAACTTCTTGCTCATTCTTTTTCCCCTTTCAGTCGATTGGAAAAGAAAAAAGGCGGAACTGTGTCCGCCAGCGGTCATTCTTCTTCGAACGCCGCTCCAGTCATCAGTTCCGTCCATTTTTTGGTGTCGGCCATGTTAGCCTTAACAAGTTCGTATGTGACATCTGACAACTCCTTGCTGTAGTCGATCACAGCTTTTTTCCCTTTCTTGGAAGTCAAAAGCTTCATCATTAAGATATAGCTTCCGACTGTTCCAAGCGCAATAGCTGCCGCCACAGAAACCACAAAGATAATCATGTTCATACCGATACCTCCTAAAAATAATATAGTCTCTACCATTAGGAGGCATGTAATTTCCGCGAAAAAGGGGAGGACAAGAAGCCCTCCGAGTCTTCAGAAATTACTCTTGTACTCGTTGTTTTTCTTGTCCATTCCCCAGGCACGGTCGTCATCCAACCTGAATAATTTTCGTACCATACAGTTGATTGAGCCTGCAATCCGTCCGATCAGATCCACCCCGGTGCCAAGCAGCTTTGGTATTGCCGCAAGGATGCCGATGCAGACCACCACGTCAAGCAAAAATCTTGCCAACCACATAATGCATTCCTCCTTTTCAGTAGATATAAACCTTGCCATTAAGAGAGATGTATTTTCCGCGAAGAAAAGCAGATGGCTGCATTTGCAGCGCATCCGCTTTTGGGAATTACTTGCCTCCTTCTTCGATTTCCTTTCTTCTGGTTTCATAAACCTTGTTTGCCTTGCAGGTCGAGCAGGGGTCCACTTTGCCGTATTCGCGATTGCACATTGCGCAACGCGTGCAGCAGAAGTCGAACCACGCATTCAGCTCGTCCAAATTGTCAAACTTGAATTTAAATTCCATTTTTCCAGTCTCCTTTCGTTATGAGGTACTTTCCGTACCTTCCCATAAAGAGGCCGGTAATTTACGCGAAGCGTTGAAAAATAAAGGTACCGAGCATTATACCCGATACCAGTAATCCTTTCTTTTTCTTTCTCTTTTGAGTTCTTCTATTTTTTGTTCGAGTGTTACAATTCCTCCACCAATCAAAGTAAATATAATCATACTTACAATAATAACGGCATTAAGTTCCATCATCCTCACTCCTTTAAAATATATAGAGTCTCTCCATAAAGATGATGGTAATTTCGGCGAATTAGTAACCGGATGTGACATTTTTGAAAAAAAGAAAGCAGAGAGCAGCATTTGCCGCGTCTCCGCTTTTTGGAATCTCATCCGAACACAGGCAGTCCGTCTACCTTCTGGTTCAGGTACTCAAATTTTGCCTTCTTGAAGAACCGCTTTGATGCCCCGTTCCAACGCTCCGTACATTTCAGCAGGATGATCGTTTTTACGACCGTGTTGTCTCGAGTATCGAGCACCGTATCTTCACGATACTCGATCGGCTCGATTCCGTTCACGTATGCCGCCGTCATACTCTCCTGGAATCTCTTCTCGTCTTTGGGGGCTTCCTGATCCATCGCCAGATAAAACTTGAATCTTTCCTTTGCCATAGTTAGCAACCTCCTTTTATTCGTTTGTATTTCCATTAAGAGGGATGCTTTTTTCGCGAGATCATCGTTAACCTCCAAGAAACGGGAAGGGGCATTCCCAAACGAACTGTCCGTACGTATTTGAGGGGCTCCATTCTTTCTCCATATTAGGCCCGGAAGAAAGGAACGTTACTTCTCCATTCTCGGCAATAAACTCCGAAAAGAATCCCATACCCTGCTCAACGGTATAAACTCTGAAGGAGAGTTTGTATTTTTTGCTTATCTCGGCATAGTAGTCCTCGTCAACGCCCCATGCGGCCATAAATGGGAAAACAATGCAGTAATCCGATTCTTTTGGAAGCTTGTAAAACGTGAAAGTCGTGGCATAAGTTTCCCCGTCGTTTTCCATATCCCAATAGTACGGAACCTCGGTGTCCATTTCAATAAAGTTTCTTCTGCTGTCCTTGAACCAGATGCACAGACTCGGATCATTATGCACGGTAGCTATGAGATCGCCATGATCGTAATCCGAATCAGCAAGATCGAGCTCCCATTCGACACGTCTAGCTTCTTCATCTTTAGTGCTTGCTCGTTCACTCAGCTCTTCCTGACAAAACTTCAGAATATTTTCTCTGGTTCCGCGAATTTTAATCGTTCCTGTGGCCCAATTTGGCATAGTTGGTTCCTCCTTATTTACGTTTAATTCTGTCGAGAAAACGTTCGTACATCTCTGCCCGGTGTTCACCGTAATCACCGGCAGGGAAGCAGGCGATGATCTTCAGCCGGGCTCCGTTTTTGATCGGTTCCACCTCGTAGTAAACATTACGTCCCATCAGCCAGGTTTCAATTCTTGGAGCTATCTCCGGCATAACGGTTGCTGAGATCTGCTTTTTGCTTACTGCCATACTTCGCACTCGATTCCACGAATTTTGCGGCTTACCAGCCGATCATAGATAGCTTGTTTGTATTGCTTCGCCCGGTTTGCGCCATAGTATCTGATCATTGGTTTCGTCTGAATAATCCTGAACATGTACTTCAGTTCCCCCATGCTGAATTCCGGAAGATTTCCCCGGAACGATGTCACCCGCAGATCCTCGATTAAGCCGTCCCGCACGTCATTCATTGCCGCTTTCCTCCTTTAAATATAATCAGAAACCGCGTTTGTTTCGCCTTTCGGAATGTTCTCTGATAATTTCGTCCGTCTCCACATTCGAATGGAACATCCTGAAGCAGAACCGAAGGACTCTGCAGTTCATAAGTTTCTCTGAAGCATAGTGGTCGCGAGCACCTTTATCAGGAATCACGCCAGCAGCCGTGTCCTTGATTATGGCCAGACCAAGCTCAATGGCCATAAACGGCCAAAGTAAATACGCCAGGCCGACGCTCAGAATCATTTTTAAGTCCTTCCACATACCGTTTCCTCCTTTCTTGTTCGTTTGAAAGAAAAAGAAACGGGAGAATCGTCCGTTTCGCGGTTGCGCATACCGCTACTTCGGGTTATCTCCCTTCACATGATCGCCAGATAATCTCTTTTAACCTCCTTTGCCTTAAGATAGGCCGGCTCTCCATCAAGAGGTATGTATTTTTCGCGAATAAAAAAGAAAAGGGCCGATTAGCCCTGTTCAAGTTCATTTCCGCATATTCGTGCCATTTCTTCGCAAGACCCATGATCGTAAGCCAGCATCCAATACGGCTCTCCGCAGATGTTTATACCATCTTTGTCAAGTGCATCGATCACCAACTTCAGATCTTTTGCTATTCGTTCGAAATTATGCTTTGATTGCTCTAATGCTCCCTTGTAACATTTAACTTTCATCTTGTCCTTTCCCGTGATCATTCATATCACCTCCATTAAGAACCGTGTATAATCGGCGAAAAAGAAAAGCAGAGAGCTGCTTTCGCAACGTCTCCGCTAATTGGGTCATTCCTTAGTCTCCGCCTTTTCGGTCTCGGCCTGAGCTTCGTCGGCCAGTTTCGCAAGCTCCAGGATTCCACTGTTGTTGAGCCAGTCCTCTAGTTTCTGTTCGTCACAGCAAACTCTGACACGAATTAGCCCTTCGAAGTCGAGAGTCACATAGTCGATCTCGTCGTTCTCGCCTTCAGTCGAAAGCCAGAACCGTAACCACTTGTTGTTCTCTTCGTCGATTGGTAATTCAACGCCAAACGAGTCGCCGGGCTTCAAATGCTTGAAGCGCTCCGCCAGTCCAGTTTCCTCCAGATACTTGGTCATTCCTTCGATGTTCATCATACCGTTTTCCTCCTTTTTGGTCGTAAAGTAATATGTTCCCATCAAGAGGTATGTATTTTTCGCGAAAAAAAAAAAGAAGAGACCGTTGAAATATAACGATCTCCTTTCACTGGTTAATACACCAAATGTATCGACACCGGGGTGACTTTTGTCATTTCAAGTACAAAAGTATCTCCGTCCATGTCGTAAGCATCCTTAAGTAAACACCAGCCAAAGTTGTCATTCATATAATCAACAAACCTCTTGCTGTTCTCATTGGTTCGGTCAATCACAATGTAGTACGCATTATTGTATGTGTAATCGTTGTCGGCTTTAAATTCGATTGGACTCCAGTCGTCTTCATAGAACCTTACTCCGCTCTGATGATATAACATCTTAGCTTCGTGGTTCATACATTTGTCTTCGTCCATAAACATTTTTCCGTCATCTGATTCATACCAACATACCTCGTGTTTTTTCATGTGAATCACCTCCATCATGACGGGTGTAAAATCGGCGAAAAAGTTAAGCGGTCCGTTTCGACCGCTTTTTGGATATTAACTCAGACATGTTATTTCGCCATTTTTCACGTTAACGATTCTTAACGAATCTATAGATATTGGTCCGTCTTCGCACACCCGCCGAATAAACTCTTCTGCGTTTTCTTTAAACTCGAACACCATAACCAATTCCCAAAGTCCATCAAAATCGCTCTTTTCTTCGACCCAATAATTCATATCTGTCACCTCCATCATGACAGGTGTAAAATCGGCGAAAAAAATATAATGTCTGTAGGCTTCGAACCTACGTCTCCGGAATCGCCCGGTGTCCTACCATTAGACGATTGTATCGTGGCTAACTATCCCTCCACGAGGGAGCCTCCACTGCGTTTATACCGCACATTATATCTCCATTAAGATACGTGTAATTTCGGCGAAAAAAGAAGAGGGTGGCTTACGCCCGCCCCTCCTTTGCCATCATTTCGAGTCTGCACATTAAAGTTTTTCTTTGCATTTTCAGAATCTCCAGATTCATCTTCAGCATAGGTACCTCTTCGAATTCTGGATGTATAGCAGCAAAACGATTCCACCTAGCTTGTGCTTCATCAATTAGTTCTAAACGGAAATTCAGATACTCCGGATTTCCGTAAGGATCTATTTTTTGGCATTCGACTAGGTTGGAACTTATTCTGCTAAGTTCAACCATTTCTTCGAAACTATACTTTTTTGTTTCTTCTTTTTTTCTAAAAATTGACATTTGTGTTTCCTCCTTAAATTTGGTAGGGTGTCTCCTCCATTAAGAGGGTAGTAATTTACGCGAGGTGTGACTTTTGGGCAAAAAAATAAAAGGCCGCGCGTTTCCGCGAAGCCAATCAGGAATCATCCGAAAGTGAGCAACCGACGCTGTCCGTCGACCACTTTGCTGATCCCTCCCAGCAACCATCCGAACGAATCCCGCTCGAGGCATACTACTTCGTACCCATGATCATCCATGTACGCGATTTTTGAATATGGTACGCCAATGTTGTCGCGCACCAACGTATCGTAAACGTCGCCGCTAATATCACTCGCATCATCACGGGCATCACCCTCCTCGTCGAAATTGTTCGGATCGCTAAAGAATTCGTCAAGCTTCTTGATCAGTTCGTCCATCTGCTCATCTCCTTTCCACCAAGAAAGGTGTAAATTCAGCGAATATCAAAACATTTTTCCAAATTTTCCCTCCCGGGATTTTTTCGATTTGAAAAAAATAAGAGGCCCGCTTTTTCAGCGAAACCTCTTCTTTTTGTTACGATTGGCAAGTTATAGTCACGTAGTCTTTACTGCTAATAGAACATGGATCGTTCGTTAGCACAGTGTAAGGCCAGTAAGGGTAAGTGACCGTAGTCGATCTATTGCCGTCTGCGTACCCCTGATTGTAAGCATCATCCAGCATCTTTTGCAGTTCTTCCTTGGTCAGCTCGACCTTCCCAGCTTCATTTTTTTCAATAACAACAATGCGTCCCATTTCGCACCTCCAGGAATATCCGTTTTAAATCACTGAGATTCTGGTTTCGCAACCCATAAAGTTACATTTGACTTCGGTATCCCGTAACATATTCCGTTGTCGAATTCCACTGTTACAGTTTCGCCTTCGTCTGATATGAGTTTACCTATCAGGCAACCGTCCGGAAAGTGTACGTCTACAAAATCTCCATGTTTCATCGTTTTTATCTCCTTTTCCGTCAGCAGCCTTGAACATGAACGGTTTCCGACTGTCATCATTCACAGGCTCATTCAGGCAGTCATGGCAGGGATCTTCTCTTTCCGCCAGCTTAAAGTGCTCACACTTCGGGCACCATTCATGAAAATTGACTTCATGCAGCAAACGTGCTCACCCCTTTTTCCAATCTTCGAACAAATAAGCTTTGATGCTGTCTGAATAAAAGCTCTTGTTCACTCGAATTTCAGGGTCGTTCAGAGAATCCCTAATCGTGTCGATCGTGATAGTTACTTCGACCTGGCTCATAAGATCGTGACTTCCTACGATGTCCTCAGCATTATCGATAACTTCCTGAGCCGCGAGTTTCAGCCGTTCTACGAAGTCTTCTTTCGCACATTTATACCTACTCATTTCTGTTTTTTCTCCTTTACTACGTGAAATATAACAATGTCTTTCTGTACGAGCTCTTCGATTGGTGTACTTAGAGCGAACACGAGCCCATCTTCATCTTCCGCGCCGGCCACAAGATCCCCGTCCGTACGACTGTTTGCGGTGAGCACGCAGACGAAGGATATAGCTACGCCGATCCATATACCAGATTGGATCGCCCATAGCCACTTCTCGCTTAGCCCCAGCTTATTACCGAAAAATATAATGCCGAGCCAAGCAATAGACAGCAGCACAAACACACATACCCAGACCTTCTTCATTACAGTAACCTCCAGAATATAATTTTGATTGCTTTATGGAAAATTTGGTTGACAAATAGCACCAAATCCTCTATAAAACAATCTATAGATCTCCTCGGTATTTTCCGCGATTTTTTCTTTTGGGTCTGCAAAACCTTTATTCTCCAGTTCGAATCTGGATGGCACCTCTGGTTTCCTTGATTTATCTGCGTTTCAGCGTGGTGGCGGGACGCAGATTTTTCATTTTTGCCCAAAAGACCTTTATCCTAGTTTTACAGGCAAAGCGCAGCGTACATTTCGTCGAAGCCGTCGCCGTACAGATTGATGTACGTGTTGTACGTCACGCTGACACTGCTGTGGCCCATCAGCCTACTCAGAATCTTCACGTCGATTCCTTTGTAGTAGCAGTTTGTCGCAAAGGTATGCCGAAACACATGCTCGCCATAGTAGGTTACACCGGCTTCCCGACATAACTTTTTTGTCTGGTACATCAGCTGCTTATAGCTGTAGCGCTTCCCCTTGTCCTCGAAGACCCATTCTGTCTGCCGGTCCTCTATCAGTCTCTTCAAAATGGCCTTTGCTTTTGGCGTCAGCGGAACGATCCGGTTACTGCATTTGGTCTTCGGCGAGTCCTGATAGACTGCTTTTACGTTGCTCATCGGATTTAGTATGGTCGCGTGAACATGCAGCCGGCTTCGATCCAGCTCGACGTCCTTCCACTTCAACGCCAGCAGTTCCCCGCTCCTGAGCCCTGTTTCGATCATGAAGAGAATTCCCATGTACCCGGCGTTCATCGGACTGACGGCAACGCGCTTAAACAGCCGTTCCTGTTCATCGTTCGTATAGGCGACGACTTCCTTCGTCGGCTTTTTTACTTTGGTTTCGTTCGGAAGCTTAACGCCGATCGACGGATCAGCCCTGATTATTTTCATGGCCGCAGCCAGTTTCAGTGGGGAAGTAACGATCCTCAGCTGTTTTTTGATATTGCTCAGGCTGTATCCGTCTTCCACGAGCTGATTAACATACCTCTGAATATCAAAGAAGTTGATGTCACCGATCTTTTTCTCTGCGATCTCGTAATTGGCAAGCGACTTTTTCGACGTTACCAGTCGTTCGAATGAGGCAGTCTTTACTGAATTTTTCTTGAAGGTTTCCAGCCATACTTCTATAAATTCCATGACGGTCATATTGTCGTCCATTTTCTTTTCCCCTTCCGTCTGAGGAGATCTATAGTTGTCAAGGTGCTCGGCATCAGTGTAGAATATAATCATCTTAACGTCAACCTCCAAAAGAAGACCGGGGCAGCGTCGATCGGCCGCCCCGAGTCAGAATATAAGTTACGTGTCAGGCCTTTCGCCTGGATTTCTTAGCCGGTTTCTTTAGCGGATCGGTCATCGTGATCAGCTTGTTGTACTGGAACGCGCTGACGTTGCCCGTCACCTGGAGCTTGTTCTTCCTCTGCCAGCTCTTCACGGCGCTCAGCATCCCGATGCCGAATTTACCGGTTGCCTGCACCTTGCTGCCGAGCAGGGCCAGTCTCTCCTGAATGTCTTTCACAATCTCGCTTTCGTCACCCATGCTGATTGGGTAGGGGTTTTTACTCTTCTTCATGCCGATCTTCTCCTTCCTGGTTCCTCATGGGGAGTAACCCGTGATCTGTTTCATACCAGTTCATTATATGCTGACAATGCGGGCAGACCTTCAGATCCCGAATATCGACAAATGTTGGCATCCTGAGGCAGCATCCACATCGAAAACTTCCGCCTACTTTTAACCACGTATCGTAATTGTCCATACCCACTTACCATTCAACCCCCTTCGGATATCCGTAATGACTCCATCCGAACAGGGTGCTTTGTATGACGCCCTTGGCCGTTCCGTGGGATTCGACAACCTTTCCGTCTCCGACATAAATTCCTACGTGATAAATGGGGTTTTCGTATTTTTCATTCCGCTTGAAAACGAGGCACCCCGGCCGAAGGACCTCAGCGTCTTTCAGTTCGCCTTTCTGATCACAGTATCGATTATAGATACTGTTGCATCCGTGGGGCATGTATCCTCCGTGGCGATAAAATATCCAGGAGAGAAGTCCGCAGCTGTCCGCAACTCTCTGGCCGATCCATTTCCTGCCGTATAGCTTTGTCTGTTCACAGCCGTTCTGAGCGTTCTCCGCGGCTTTTTGGTCTTCTTCAGTCCAGACCTGGCCTGTTTTTCCACGGATATGACCCCATCCGCTGTTTAGAGCATACATCGCGTCCTCCACGATCTGCTCGGGCTTCAGCTTAGCCACGTTGGATCATCTCCTTGCAAAATATAATAGTTAATCGAAGTCGAATTCACATGCATCATCGCTGTCGCAAGCTCCTCCGTCGACTTCTTCCGAAAAGACCAGATAAACACCCTTTCCGTTGGTTTCGTAGTCAATGTCAGCATACGAAATCTCTTCCAAAAAGTGGTGATCACTGTCGTATATTTCGGCGCCTGGATCAGCCCCTTCGTTCAGAAGCTGATCTACAACGCCTTTTAACTGCTTGAGTGTCATTATAGTTTCCTCCATAAAATGAATGCCTTTTTCGGCGTGTCATCTTTGATCAAAGATAAATCGGGAGAGGCCGCCGTACGACCCCTCCCCGAGAATATAATTGTCATTCGAATAAAGCGTCTATCTGTGCATCCGTAATCGAGTCATATTCCGTCTGTGGGATATTGCCGAGATCGACTATGCCAGATTCCCCAACGATAGATCCGTTCATTTTGATTCCGGTGATTGTCCCGACATTGGCTGTAGCCCCGGCAGCGACGCCATCGAGCTTTGTCTTATCGGTGGAGCTCATTAGACCAGCAAAGCCATTCGTTGCCAGCGCTGTCTGTGGAAGAATCTCTCGTACAGCCGTCCCATCATGCACGTATATAGGATGTTCTTCATACAACGTCATTTGGTACCCGCTATATGTACGGCCGAGTAGAATATACCAGTTTCCGTCATTTGTACTCGGTAATGCCTGAGACCACGGTGTTGCACTGGCAAGTTTGCACATACCCCCAGTCGTCGGCGTAACGACAAGGTATAGAGGTTTATGCGCTGTAAGCGAACTGGTCGTCATGTTAAATATGTACCGCAGGTCAACTCCCGCATAATGCCAGTATAAAGCCCCTGCGCCGATCGAAGAATTTGCCGACACCGTTGTCGTTGTTCCGTAATAATGGATGGGTTTAAAAGGATCGAACTCCACATTCGTCAGCATGGGCTTGGTAGTGCTGCTATATCCATTATTAACATTATTAAGCGGGGTAAGCCTGTCTTCGTCCACATGAAACAGCAGTTGATACCTATATAATGCGCTGTCCGCGATATAATTGCCGCTGTTTCTCATCAACGCATGAATGCTAGTTGTGTTTGAATCGCCGCTTTGTCTGATGCCACTCGTACAGGCATCATAGTTAGAAAAAGAGGTATTGGTCGACGTGTACCAGTTCGTATGACTTGCCCGATTTGGAATGTTGGTCGGCGTGATTAAACTGTCTTGAAGTTCTGCCTCGCATTCATCGTATTCAAGCAGCTCAACTTCCACATTTCTGTAATAACTTGTACTTGTAGGATTCCCGGAATACCACAGATTAAAGCCAATCCAATGAGAGCATCCGTTGGTGTATCCTGTTGCGTTTGTCAGGAATACGCTATTATAATAGATTGGACGATATGACGTGTTCAGTATCCTGTTTTCACAAATATATCCATATACAGTAGCTTGAGACCCCCAGACATGGAAAATCGTATCGGTGTCGTAATATTGCTGTGCACCAGTTCCATCGACAGTCGCTTTAACCCGAACCTTTACTCTCCATCTGGAGTAATAATAATCGTCTGGTGTGACTTTCAGATAAAAGAATCCTGCGCCAACATTATCGTTTGACGTAGCGATTACATTCGTATAGGTCCGAATATCGATCGGTTCGTGATATGCCCTGGCAACAGCATCCTTAATATCGTATACGGTTCCGTCCGGTACTTTAATTTTGCTAAGTTCTGCCATTTATTCACGCTCCTTTCATAAGCCTGCTCCCGGCTAGCCTTTCCATTTTGAAAAAGCCAACCGGGAGCGTGGCATGGCTCATCAGGAGACAGTGATCGTAGCGGTTGTACCGGCGAACGTCGGCGCGCTGACGGTACCTTCTGCGGTGGTCGTACCGGAAATCTGTACTTTGGTGCCTTCGAAGGTCGGCTGGGATACACTTCCGTTGGGCTTGCCGGACACGCTGACATCTCCCTCCGTTCCGGAGAATGCCGCTGTGTACTCGTTCGGAACAGGGATGTTTCCGGTAACCAGCCGAACGCCCGTGCCAGAGAAAGATGGAGCGCTGTTGGTACCGGCCGGCTTATAAGTTGCTGAACTTGAAATAGTCTCTTCAGTTCCGTTAAAATTCGCACCTATGGCTTCTTTATAGGATCCTCCAATCTTAACCCCGATACCTACAAATTGCGGAGTTCCTGCCTGATAGGCCGCATCTCCCGTCTTTACTGTTACGTTGGACGTTGTGATGGAAGCGCCAGTCGTATAGCCGAGCTGATACAGGCTCAATGTCTCACCTGTAACGTTATAATAAGTCACAGCATTAGCCGGAGCAGTTGCGCCGGGGGCAACTGCTACAACTGATTTTGCGACATTAACACTTGTCGGATTTTTGATCGTCGTGGTTGTGCCTGCTGTCTTTACACTAATCGTCGGCGGGGAGACTACCCCGTCCGGTTTGTAATTCTGCTCAGATGCCGGCACATCGGTAGTGTCAATGTCAAAAGTCACGGATGCTGTCTTGGTGGTCACCGAAATGTTGCCTTTTGGCTTGTAGGTTGCAGAACTGTTAATGGTCGCCTGTGTTCCAGTAAACGTTGGCGCAGAAACCGTACCATCCGGCGTGTAAGTAACAGTGCCGCTGCTGGCTGGACTAACAGTTGCGGTCTTATTGGTAGAGCTTTTGTTCGTTACGGTCACGGTGCCATCTGGCTTGAACTTCCCAGTGAACGTCGAAGTTGTTCCGGAGAAAGTCGGCTTGCTGACCGTGCCCGAAGGCTGATAGTTTCCGTTTTCGTTGCTGGCGGTCGTGATGGTCACGTTTGATGCCGTGCCACTGAAGGTTGGGGCCGAAACCGTACCGGCCGGCTGATAGGATCCGGAAGCAGAATCCTTCCACGCCAGGGCGCCGAGATTGGTCGTATCGCCAATCTCGTGCCACTTGCTGTCGGAGCTGGCATAAATAAATTCCTTATTGTTGTAAATAGCAATACCACCGTTAACGGCGGAGACTGTCTGACCGTCAATCACGATAGACGCGGTTGTTGCCCCATCCGTCAGAGCGGTTGTCGTAATGCCAAGAAACGTTGTTCCTCCGGCAATAGCCGCACGGGCAGTTGCGTCCTTTATGTCATATGTAGTACCGGAAGGCAGTGTAATTTTACTAATCTCAGCCATGTGGCTATTCCTCCTGATTCAATGTCCTAAATATCGTTCCGGGTAATAACGAGTGTCTCGTCCCCGAAAAGATATGCGTCATCCAGCTTATCATTCCATCTCTGGCGTTCAGCGTCTGTAATATGAATTGAAGTATTGTTGATATGAGCATCCAGCCGCTGTATAATAGTGTCCCGTTCCGCCTGTCCAATAAATGGCAGATCGACCAGATAGGCCAGTCCGTCTCCTATTTTGATTCCCGGAAGGTTCTTCGTTTCTCCGTGTTCGTCGGTAACCGTCTCATAATCGGAATAAACGATAATCTCTCCTTTTTTGGGAATAAACGTTCGAAACACATTCCAGTTGGCCGTGGTGTCATGCGGCGCACTCATGACCGCTTTGATGTTAATCATTCGCCGACACCAACCCTCTCTATGGCCGTCATTCCCGACCATACGAGAACTTCGCCATCCATAATTCTTGACAACGGAACGTCGCCGATAATTGTGACGCCGTTAATTTTCGGAAGATTCTTTAACTTTTCATAATCGCCGGTTCCATAGACCGCAGGATCGCTCATAAAGAGCTCCAGATCATTTCCGCCATCCATAACCAAATCCAGTTCCTGCCCGGTATCCATTTCGAGGATCATCTGTTCAACGTTATCCATCTGCCAGATCACCCCTTGTTAGTAGAATGGGTTGTTTCCTTAGTCAGATTCAGCTCGCCGGCAAACGTCTTAACAAAATTATCTCCGCGATCAAACTCCAGGTCGATGTCATATCTTCCGAACGGCATGGTTGCTGTATCCTCCGGTGAAAATATCAGCGTATAATGACCTTCGCCATCGCTGGTAATCCCGCCGCCTGTCAGCGTTTTCTGAAGTTTATATTCCTTATCCGTGTAAACCCTTTTGACAGTGAAGTAGATTTCGTCGAACTCTTCGTCGATGGTCGTACCACTGCCTTTTTCCCGCAGCTTAAAACCGACAGCGTAGCTGTCGCCGCGGGCAAACTCAATCGTCATCGGTTATCACCTCTTTATCCTTGCAACAAGCGAGTAAATTGGCGGGCTCCTTTACGCAATTTCTGCAGTTAGCACTATAGCCCCGACAATTGGAACGTTGTTAGTAACACCCCATCCGTCCGACTTGATCGCTGTAATATAAAAACCTTGGGAATTGATGGTTTTGGACGTAATGTATTGCGCTATATCAAACCCACTTGAAATCACATACCCACCTGTCGGCTTGCGGATCTGAATCTTTGCAGATGTAATGGAGTTAAAGGATGCCCCGTTCGTTGTTACGCAAGGCATGAAAAATGATAACTGCGTGCCATCAGTTGTCACCCAGCCAAAACCACCATAGGACGTACCGTTTATTGTTCCGTTTGCGCGATACCTATACGGATGAAGCAAATTTACCCATTCCGTCCATCCAGAAGAAAATTTCGTCCGGATGAAAATGCTTTCGGCTGAATATGCCCAACAAACCTGTTTAACATAGTCAGTACCGTCTCCGGCCGTCTGGAAAACATCCAACCGGCATGGAGTACCATCGAACGGCACATTTGCCATGGTTTTCATGTCCTCGGTACTTGTAACTCTGTATGATCCCGGCGTTCTGTAGCTATTAAAATCAGAGTTTGCCGGGATTACGATCTCGGGTCTTCTTACGCCCCAATCTGAACCGAACACATGCCAGTCGCTCCAAGAAGTGGCGCCTGTTCGTACACGGAAAAAGACCTTTGTGGTATAGAAAGCAAGTTGCATACCAATGGTTCCGGTTCCCATTCTGCCCACAAAAAGATAATAGCACTTTGTTGACGGCATGTTCGAATAAGTGTAGTTTGACGAAAGCGCATATAGACCATGCTCAAATACTTCGTTAAGGTCAGTTCCGTCCGGGAGCGTGTGTCGGCCCCTGTACGCCGTGTTCAGCGCAGGAATGATGCTCGTTGCCATCGTATCACCTCTTACTCTTCAGGCTCTTCGCTCCCGGTGATGCCGTTCCACGTTTCGCCCATCAGGACAACGCCAGCCATGTTGGTGATCGCAACGCTGACATAGTCGGTCTTAGCGTTCTGCCCGTAGGCATAAGCCCCAAGATAGGCGTGATAGCTCTGCTTCGCCGCCTCATAACTGTCCTTCACAACGATGCCCTTGTCATACAGACCGTCCGTCCTCTTGATCTGGTGCAGAAAAAACTTTGTCTCCATGTTTAACCCCTCCCTCTCGCAAGATAAAGTGTTACTGTCGTGCTTCCGTCAATGGTTCCGGAAATAGTCAGGCTCCCGTTACTGGTTGTCACCGTCCAGTTGCCGACTTGTGCGGCAGGTGTCCCAAGCACGCTGTGCACAACTACCATATCATTCGTAATGTTGGTATCGTCGATCGTTGCTGGTAGTTCGCTGATGGTTCCGCAATTCTTACGGTAGACCTTCAGCTGAGTACCTTGTCTGGCATCCAGAGCATATCCTGATTCCGTTTTGTCCAAAGTGTTGGCGAATCGCCCGGTGACCCAATTCTTAATCTTCCCGTGATACCGTTGCAATCCAGTTAAATCTAAAAAAGCCAATATCTATCACCTCACTGTCCCCTGGCCGACGATCTGTCCGGAACCCGCTTATTCTTTGGGTTCGGATTCGCTCTGATCCACAATGACAGTCCCTTCTTCCGGGTCAGGGGCGTCTTCAATAGCATTCGTAACCGCGTGCTCGTCAGACCAGGGCTCTTTGTAGTTCATAGCCCGGTCGCTGTCCCCGATTCCGGCCGTTGTCGGATCAACAACTACGCCGAACAGACCCAGCAGAGTGAGCATCTGGCTGACGATATTCAGAACCTGGCTCTCCGTAATGACGGGGGCTACGTCGAACATCTTCAGCAGATTAAATATAAATCCGATGATCAGACTCAGAAACATGCTCAGCCAGGTCTTATTCTTAAAACGTACTGTCCAGTTGACTTTCATTTTGCCGTTCCTCCTCAAAGCTTTTCCGCCAGATATTTCTGCAGCTCAGCGTTGGCGTCCCGGACCTTCTCGTTGTCCTGGAATTCACCGTATGTACCGATAACCAGCATAAATTTGCAAATGGCGCTTAATCCTTCCCGGATTTCTTTCTGTCCGTCCCGCATCCCGGCCAGAACGCTTTCGTGTGCGTCCAGCCGGTTCTTGTCCTTGTCCAGGTTTTCTTCGATCTTGGCAAACCTTGGCTCCAGCTTCTCGATCACCTTCCGACTCACCTCCTCGGCAAAGTCGGGCTGAGCTGCCTGGCGCTGCTGTTTCCGTCTGCTCAGAATAGTATGAATCGCATCATACACCCGATATCCGATCAGAAACAGCAGCCCCATGGCAACAATTCCATAAAGCGTTGTCCACGCTACTCCGGGCGTGAATCCTTCTACAGTTGGCATTTTTTATTACCTCCTTAGGGCTCCTACAGGTATGCCGATCAGAAATCTGAGCATAACCGATTCCTCCTATTTCGTCAGTTCTGTCCAGGTCTTCGGCCCGACGATTCCGTCGGCTACAAGTCCGTGCTTCTTCTGATAGCTCTTAACAGCCCTCAGTGTCTCGTTCCCGAAATCTCCGTCGATTCCGTACTTCGAAAGCCCTTCGCCGTCAGCGATCAGCAGCCCCTGCAAAAACTCAACGTCACTGCCCTTAGCGCCCTTTCGAAGCGTCGGAAGCGTTACCGTCGTATGGACTGGGATGGTCACCTCGTCCGGAATGGCGTCCTTGCCAGCCGGATCTTCGTAGTCAACGCCTTTAAGCAATCCCCAATACGTCCACTTTTTGTTGGACAATGGGGTATGCACGACGCCCTTGATCGTGCCATGAGCTTCTGTAACGCATGTGGGGGACGTTAGAATGCCGATATGATTGTGCTGCCCGGATTCTTTTCCAGTAAAGATCATGGCGCCGATCGGAATTTTGGAACCCTTTTTGATCTTCATAATCTTCTTGCAGTTCCTGTTGAAGATGCTGTTGCTGCCATGATAAATACCTTTCAGGCCGCATTTTACCGCTGCCCATTTGACCAGCCCGCTGCAGTCTGTGACCATCTGGCCGATCCATTTGCTTCCATGCGCTGCGCCTTGAGCATAATCGGCATATTTAGACGGGTCGCTTCTGTATTTAGCTTCAAGCTCCCGCTGCTTCTTTTCGGTCCACTTTTCTCCGGCCGTTGCCCAAATGTAGCCCCATTTTTCGGCATAGGCAATTTCGGCCTGAGCGGCCATCTGCTGTCCCGTAATGCCCATTTCTGATTCCTCCTTATCGGTTACGCCAATTCGTGTCCTCAGTTCCGTCCTTGTTATATCGAACCGGCTCAAGATCATACTTTATTGTAATCTCAACGGCGTTTTCTTTACTTTTAGGTTCGCCAACCGTAAACAGTCCTTTAAAATAATGATCCGGGTCGTCTTCTGTCGCCACGGTCGTCGTTCTTCCGTGTAGCCATTTTCGGACTGCTTCGTAGGTGTCGAATCTGGTCGTTAAGCTGGTTTCCTTACATACAAACTCCCACGAACCGGTAATCCGCGGATAAGTAAGATGGCCGAATACAGCCGAGCTGAGATCGATCGGCCCGGAGGTCCTACCAGGAATTTCAACCATATTTTTTTTCGGTTCAGGCTGAGTAACCATTGGTGGCGCCTTGGCAATCAGTTTCCAGTTCGTCCAGGTGTTTTTACTTCCGCCAAATGTCAGCGAATAGTACATTTCAGACCCTCCCTATTACGAAAAGAGCCCGTCGATCTCGGAGTTTGAGATGGTGGTCGTTTTGTCGTCCAAACTCTCCAGATCTCGCTTAGCTTGCGTGTAAAAAGAGTCGATCGTTCTAAAATTACTATTGATCTCTGTAATACGTATCGGATCGCCGGTTCCGGGAAGATATAACTTCATGTCACCCTCCGTTTTGCTCGCCATTATTCAGCACCTTCTTTCATTTTTGTCAGATTCGCCTCCACCCAGCCGCGAACAAGACGAATGCTGTCGGGAACAACGTCGTCTGGCTCCAGAAGCTCATACCGGGCAATATCAATAATCTGCTTCATGGTGGTGTCGGAAACCTTTCCGAGCCTGTTCAGCCGTTCAGACTCGCTGATCCACGGAATAAATTGCTCCATGATCCGATCCTTCATACTCTGACTGATTCGCTTGCCCTGTACCATATACCATGTGTCGTAGACCGTCCGGGTAATCATTCCGCAATAATGGTCTTCGCCCCGTTTTTTATTGGCCTCGGTGATCTTGAGGTTTCGCCGGAACTGGCCCCATGCCGCTTCATCCTCTCTGCCTGACCGGGTAACGCTACCATTGCGGGAGATCCAGCAGTAAATAGGCATCTCGCTCTTGATATCGCCAATGGTGCTGTAATGACACATGGTGATCAGCATGGCATTAAACTCTGAATCCTCGTTAAAAACCAGCTCCGTGTCGAACCTGAGATCATTATCCAGAAGGAATTGCCGTCTGTAGAGCTTTCCATGACAGTAAACATATTTCTGCGTTTCTCTGGGATAGTAAACCAGATCCCGATCATCGGAGATATACTCAGCCATCAGCTTCCCGTGGAGCATGTTGTACCCCTTCGCCGGGAGAACGTGCATGATGTCTCTCATGGCGTAGATCCCGGCAAAGGTATCGTCAAAGTCACAGAACATAACCCATTCTGCTTCTGCCGCATCCAAACCTGCGTTTCGTGCCGCCGACACCCCGCCATGCTCGATGTCGATCTGCCGGAGCGGATACTTCAGGCCAGCGAAACGTTCGTCAGGAATGTGGCAGTCAGGCCCATCATTGACCACCGTCACCCTCCAGCTTGTCAGATCCACGCCACGCTGGAGGTTGAGGATCGCAAATAGCTTTTCCCCGACTTCCCACGGCTCATTATAGTGGGTGACGATGATGTCAAGCCTCGGACTGTCCATCCTCCACCTCCGCTTTTACTTCCACCTCTTCCGGCTGAACCGCTGTCTGTTCCTGCATTTTCTTGTCGTGCATCTGGATGGCATCGATGCAAGCCGCCAGATCAGAGATGCAATCCTGTATGGCAAGCATCGCATCTCGCTCCCGGACAGGCATCCGTATCTCTCCCAGCTTCCGGGCTGTGTTCCGCAGGACATCCTCCAAGGTTAACGTGTTCATTGTGCGCTCCTTTCTTTATGACCAAGTAATCCACGCTGAAGCGGACGGCTCAGTGTTCCAGCCCCAGTAGCCATTTGTTGCTCTGTACTCAAGCGTGACGTTGCTGGAGATCTCATACTCGCCGATAACGTCATAATCTTTCTCGCCAATCCATGATCCGGCTCCTCCGGGTGTCACGATGCGGTATTGCGCTTTTGCCTTGCCCCAGGCGCTGCCTTGGTTCAGGCTGTAATTCGCCGCGGCAGTGTAGTAGTTCTTCACCCCGCCGATAGCTCCGTTATTCTCGCTTGTGGGTTTCGGGCCTCTGATCGTATTCGTCAACCTGCTGATTTTTTCACAGGCCGCATCCCATCCGGCAATAATCCCGGCGGCTCGTCCTTCTTGGTACTGGTTATGCGCGATGTGTGCATAGTTTGTGACATTATTGCCGTTGTATATGCTGATATACGCATCGTTTTGCGTGCTTCTCAGCGTATAAGTGGTGCTTGTCGCATTCCCGTCAACGGTGGATGGGGGAGTTTTAACAACCATCGTTGAGCTTGAACCCGCTGTCGGCAACGTGACTTTTGCATAAGCCGCCGCCCAACCGTTGTTGTACTGATTATGCGTTATGTGGGCATAATTGGTGGCACTCTCCCCACTGTACGTACTGATATAAGCATCATTTTTGGTTGCTCTCAGTGTATAGATCGTATTTGTTGCATTCCCATCAACAGAAGACGGAGGAGTTTTGACAACCATTGTAGAGTTTGATCCAGCAGACGGTAGTGTCACCTTTCCATAAGCCGCCGCCCAGCCCTCATTGTAAAGAAGCGTTGCGTTTACAAGCACATCACTTGTATATCGGGTTGATGACGGGGTTTCTGAACCGTTCATGTATGCACTGATTTTCACAGGCATCAAAAGCGCTTTCCCCAGTGCGGCCCTTGTTGGGTTCCCGTTCGCTTCGACATAAATCTGAGCCGTGTATGTGGTTCCTTGTGGGCTTGCTGTTACGGTGAGTTTTCCCAAGTCTGAGCTACTCCACGCACCGCTAAGTGAAGTAGCCTTGCTAAAAGACAGTGTTTCTGTTTTCCCGTCATCTTTTAACCTTGTTATTTTTAAGATATTATTTTCTATTTTTGCATCTATAAGTCGAAGCTGTTGCCCGTTCGTAGAAACGTTGTCGGCATCTATATCGCCACAACTAATTGCCCCAGCATTTGTTTCTATCGAAGTACAGTCAATGGCGCCACAATCTATTGGGCCGCATGAAAGATGACCGCCATTATCTTCATTATAAATTTCAATGTTTTTAGCTTCAAGCGTAGTTATAGTAGCGATCTTACTCTTCAATATACTCGCCGTTAACGTCCCGACAGTCAAAAACTTTGTAAAAACTCCACTGCCGTCTTTTGCGTCTTTTGCCCAACTATTAAGATCCTTATCATCCAACTCACCTATGATAATTCTTGTACCCAAAATTTGGGTATCAGTTGTCTTATCCTCATTGATTCGTGCAACGATACCAGCAGCGTTGATATATGCCTCGGGATCAGTTTGGACGTACTGTCCGTTTTTCCACTCGTAATACTTTTTTGTAGATTTATCGTAATACAGGTATGACGTGCTTCCGGTTTCCGGAAAATCACTGCGTGAAGCATAAACCCTTTTTGGACGACCATCCTTGTTTCCGACCAACAGAGAAACTTCACTATCCTGAATGTCCAGCCGTCCTTCGAGCTTCTGGTTGTTCTCGTCAACACTGGTTACTCGTGCTCTAATTTCGCCGGCGGTCTGACTGATTTCAGATTCCAGCCCGTTCTTGGTATCCTTGACTTCGGATCGGATCTCGCTTGCGGTCTGTGTGAGTGTTGACTCCAGCCCTTCCTTGACATCCTTGACATGCGCTCTGATCTCGCTGGCAGTCTGTCGAATGTTGGAGTACATGCCGCGCTCAAGATCCGCAACGGACGAATTGATGGACGATGCCGTTTGCTCGATGTGCGAGTAAATTGACCTCTTCTCATCCGCTACATGGTGCGCAATGTTGGTAGCAGTCTGCTTGATCTCTGAATACAGTGAGGATTTCGCCGCATGGACTTCCGTACGGATCTCTGTCGTGGACTGTTCTATCCGGCTCCCAAGTTCCTGCGCTCTGTCTTCCATGTCGTTCCACAACATGGAGGCGGTCTGCTGCCACTCTGACCTGTAGGCGTGGGCCTCTTCGCCATTTTTCGTAACCTGAGCATAGATTCTGTGTAATCCCGCAGAGGTATCAGAAACGTAGGCGTCCTGTGCAAGCGTTGCTTCGTTGATTTTCTCAACCCAGTCAAGTGCGTAGTAGCTTTTTCCCGAAACAACACTCGTATCCTTGGTCAGAATGTATTTGCCGTCGCCGTCTTTTTCGTAATATCCTTTTTGCTTAGGATTACCTTTAGGCTGCGCTACACGAGCATACGTATATTCATACAAAATAGAACCGCCTAATTCGTTCCAGTTGTATTCGGGATCGTCAACCCATGTCAGCGCGTCTTCTGCGTCTTCCCACGTTCTGGCTGGAGCATCCTTCAGCCACAGTTCGCCTTCTTTGGCATCTGTAGGCTGCTCGCTTCCGGTATGAATGGTTGGTACGTCAGTCTTATACTGTGCGAACACGCCTTCCTGATTTGCAGCGTCATTCCTGAACTGCTCCAGCGTCTGGGATGTCTGACCGTTTCCGACCACGATATGCTTGCCGAGAATTTTAGTCTCTGTATCGCCATTGTCGTTGATCTTATTGACAACAATTCCGCCTGTCAGTTCTGTTGTGCCGTCGCGGTTAGTGTATAGGCCGTATTCCACACCATCCTGCATAAGCTTGTATCCGCCGCCGGAATCAAAAATAACCTCTTCGACATCATTTGGCAGATAATACTTTTTTCCGCTGACGACGGTCGTGTCATCGGTCAGAACGTACTCATCATCGGATATGGTACCGTGGGTGATTCTTTCATAGTACCCAAGCTCTTTCGGATTGGCGCCGGGCTCCGGTATAACTTCAATAAACGGGTTGTCCGGATCTCGATACGTACGAACTGTATACCTTCCGACAATACCGCCGATCTCGTTGTCGTGGTTGTAAGAATATGATCCTTCGTATGAGCTTACGATCTGCCCGACGTCTTTAACGCGGCCGTCTTCGACATAAATCAGTCGACCGACATTTGTGGACGTACCGTCTCCGGATACTTTAAACTGCGTCCCGGATTTCAAAACGAGAGTGCCCTGTTCATCGACCAGAAATTTACCGGCCATGGTGTTAATAGCCTCTCGATTTTGATAAATTCCGGTTCCCTCGAACGTAGTCCACTTTCCCTCTTGGTTGGTTACTCGACCGCTCAGATTAGTTATAGTTTCGGCCTGCGTCTCTACCGTTCCGGCGATGTTCGAAATTTTCTCATCGGCCCTAATCTCGATGTTTTTAGCATCCAGAAACAGGTCGTCTGTCGTTTCTCGTATATGTTTATACAGCTTAGAACTGCTTCCGCTAAAAGAACGAGACCTGCCACCGCCTTTGCCGCCACTGCCTCCTCCGCCGGAATTGGAGCCATTCGAATTTGCCGTGGACATCAGATCCTTGTCGGTCTTTAGGCTCAGCTTATCGTTTGCGGGGTTTAAAAGATCCCGTGTAACGTTGGAAGCCGTGAGCTTTGTTCCTGAATAGCCGTCTATACCTGTAAAAACGTCCCCGATATGAACCATCGGAGAAGTTCCGTCGAGATATTTCATATCGACGAACCCAATGTCGTCGGTTAATGTAAGGCGGTTTTTCAGTTTCTCAACGTATCTGTTCGCTTTGGTTCTAAGCGTCGCAACATCGTTGGCGTCAAAGGAAACGGTCCTCATGATCTTTCCGTACTTTTGAACCATCTCATTGGAGATAACAATAGGATCAATCTCTATGCCGCTGCTGTTGCTGCTAGTTGAATTACCCTTGGGGCATAGGATCGTGAAAATATCTTCTCCGGATTCTGTTGCAGAAATTGAGGAAACATTCTGCGCAATACGGATTGTTTGCGGGTTAGTGACACCGACCTGCTCGACCCAATCGAGATAGTGCGCCGTACCGTTCTTTCGAACCCTGAAGAAACCGTCGTAAACGTTCAGCAGCTGGTTCTTCATAACGGACTGAACTTGGGTCCTGGAGGAGTTCTTATACCCCTTTGAAACGGAGGCGTCGGTGATCGTGATGTTTCCGGCCAGAAGTTTCCTGGCGGCGTCGTTTTCGATCTTCTGGTTGTGTACATCCAGGCAGTGCTTGAAGTAGTTTGCCGCGGTGTACGATACTTCGCTGGAATCGACCGGCATCTCGGAGTCCAATAAGAAGGCGAACGCCCCCTCACAGGTAACCTGTTTCGTACCCGTGAGAGGGCTCTTTTTCACCATGATAACCCGGCCGTAGAAGATTTCCGTTCCGTCTTCGGTAACATCCACATATGTTCGAAGCGGCTCGATTGAGTCATACAGAGGGTGGGACTTGACGATAGTGAAAGAGAAACTTCCAGCTTCGTTAAGTGCCCAGTCCACCTGCACTTTTGATATCCCGGCATTGGTCCCGGAGGAAGTATCCAGCAGCACTTGGCCACCTTCAGGATAACTCGTCCGTTCATAAATAGTAACCTTATACATACTTTTCACTTCCTGGTTCCTGTTTTTGGTTTGTTTTAGCCACCGGTTCGTCCGGCCAGAAGCATTCGGATGCCAAGTTCTTCGTCGACAGCCCCGGCAATAACGCCTGTGTCGAGATAGATCTGCATTCGGCTGATTGCGGTCGCCACGTTGTTAATGTCTTCACCAAGACTGTTGATAGCATTCATGTTTTGCGCATTTTCGATCGATACGCGTTCCATCAGATTGACGATGCTCTGATTGACTTCATGGATGGACGAGATAGCATCGTTTATGCTACCCTGAACATCTTCTGAAGTCATTTGCATACTGATCAAACTGCCGTATCCGTCTCCAGACTGAATACTGCTGAGCAGTTTTCCACCGGGGGTCGTGTCGTCGATGACAGGAGTGATTGTCATTTCGATTTCGTTGCCGCCGGTAGCGGTCATAATCTGCTGAATTGTGTCCGCGATGGTGTTTTTACCATCCTCCGGCATTAGCAGGCTCTTTTTAAGATCTCCAAACACAGAAGCATACCCGCTAATCTGCTCAGTGCTCATCGTTTGAATGTCTGGATACAAATCCTGACTCATGAAACTGGCGAGGCTGGTCAGGGCACCGGATGAACTCGTCAGAGCGGTGACATCTTCGGGCTTGATTTCAGCGGCCATATTGTGCAATCCGGTGCCGATACTGGTCATTCTCGGAAGAACGGCATCGATCCAGTCCTGAGTATTGGACATGAAATCGTGATCGCTGCTGATAAAATCGCCGTTCTCTTTTGTAAGCTTCGAATACTCGTAAATCGTTTTCTCGATTTCGGTCATCGGTAGCAGAGACTTCAACGCCGATTCAAGCTGCGTATAATTGATGTCGTATTTGTCGCCCGTTTTCAGGCTGTCGTTCAGCTGGCGCACGCCAGTGCCCATACTCTGTAGCCAACCAGCGAATTGGGTAACTGGGGATGTGCTTTCGTACATCTTTGTGAACTTGCTTTCGTAGTAAAAAGTATCCGCAAAAGTTTTGCCAGCTTCTGCTATCTTTTTAATAAAATCCCCAAGAGACTCGATCTTTTTGATATCAAAGCCCTCGTTGGAAATGTCAGTCATAAGCAAATGGAAAGAACTCTGAACTCCGGCGAATGCGTCCTGGAAAGCATCGAGGCCTTCCTTTGTCGTTTCAACCTTCGTTCCGGATCTGACCAGGTTGGCACCAATGTCCGATTCGCTGTACTCGGTAATTACATACCCCAGGCTGCCGAGTGTATTGAAGAAAGTATTTAGTCCATCAAGGTTCTGTTCTTCATTGCCGCCGTTTCCGACGAAGAATCCGTTCTGGCCAAATACGCTGTCGTACAATTCTTTAATTCCGTCACCCTGCAGGTACTGAAGCGCCTCGGTCATTTCCCGGAAGAACTCGATAGGGAAGCCGTTCCCGCTTCCATCATTATACTTGTCAAAAATATCTTTAGCTTTTGCAAGGGACTCAATACCGACTATGATTCGATTCCCGAAATCCCTGAACATGGTGCCGGTTTCGTTCATTACGGTTTTATCAATCTTCAAATTCTCTTCATTGATATAACCGAGCACTCTTGGTAAATCCTCAGAAAGCAGTTTTTCTGCGGAACCGAGCTGTGTCTCGCCGAGAGAGGCGATCATCTGTAGCACGCCGGACAGATTGGACATGAAAGTATAAATAGCCGGACCCATGGTCGTGAGCCCTTCGGAAACGATGCTCATATACCACGTGACAAGACTTGCTGCGACGACGCCTATCGCTTCAAGCGCAAGGGCCAGTCCGCCACCGGCAAGGGCCAAAGCTTTAAACGCTTCCCACCCGGCTTTATCCCCCAGCAAAGACGTTAAAGTGCCTATCTCGGTGATAAAAGTTAAAGAGCCCAACGCTGTTACCACTGCGTTGATAATATTAACAAGTTTATCCGTGTCTATACCAAGGATGCCCGGCACGATTGACGCCGACATCATTGCCGCAATCCCGTCTCCCAATCCGGAAATGAACGCCCCAAGACTTGCGAATATTTTAGCAATAGATTCTGTTTGCGATTCGACTTTAAACACCTTTGAAAGCCAAGCTGTCCCAACGTTTTGACCGACACTGAGAATAGTAATTAGCGTTTCGTTTCCGAGAACCGTCCATAAAACTTTGCCAATAAAGCCCAGAACACGGTCTAATCTCTTATCGAAATTATAAACACCATTTTCGTCGACGCCCATGATCCAGTCAGCAGCCATGACTTCCCAAACAAGGTTATACATGGTCTGCAGACCGCTGAAGAGACCGCTGATGCCAGCCCCGATGGAAGAAATAATGGACGATACCTTATCGAAATTGGTGGACTGTGCGACTTTGGAACCGTCGGCCCCGAACGTCTTATTCGTCAGATAGTTTCCGCCGATATTTGATAAGAAATCAAGCAACTTTCCGCCAGCAGATATTCCGGAAATCCATCCGAATATCTTATCTAGCAAACTCGAAATATGTCCGAAGACTTTATCAATAGCGCCCGGACTTACCCATTCAGAAAACCCTGCTGCGGCGATAACAATCCCGAGTCCCTTGAAAACTTCACCAAATGAGAGAATAAGATCGCCGATTTGTTCGATAATAGTCGGTTTTCTGTTGCCTGTGATTCCAGTAATTACGTCCCCGACTTTACCGACAATTCCCATACCGGCAGCTGCTCCGATATAAGGAAGCAACCTTGAAACCGAATCCAGAATAGAATTGGATGTTTCTGTTCCTTGATTAGCAGCGGTTTCTACGCTGCTTTCAGCTTGGTCCAAAACAGCGATAACGTTGTTTGAAGCATCCGTGATAGTAGCGGAATCCGCTTCAGCAGCTTCTGCCTTGCCGAAAAGTAGGCTGGCGATCCAATCAAGAATCCCTCCCGAACCGGAGCTCTGTTCACCGGAAGCCTGCTGAGTTCCCTTATTTCCGCCAAGTAAACCTCCAAGAATCTTGCTAAGATCAAATCCTTCACCAAATATTCCGCCAAGATCAAATCCATTGGGGAAAATATTCGCGATCAGCTTATTGACACCTTCAGAAATATAATTCCCAACGCCTTCGAGTGCTCCGAATCCATTTCCAGCGAAAATGCCCTGAACGGCAGTCCAGATTTCGCCGCCTAGTCCGTTGATCCAGCTGAGCACAGGCTCAATATACGTATGATAAAATGTTTTGACGTTTCCGAGGAACTCCTGAAATTCAGGGCTCTGGAAAAAGTCAATAAGCCGATCGAAGAATCCGGAAATTTTCTCGAACAGGCTGTCGTGGTGCACGACATCTTCATGCCTTCCACTTCCGTCGTAATAGATACCTACTACTTCATCGTAACCGCTAAAGAATTTCCCGATAGCATCCCATATTCCGGAAAAATCAATATTGCCGATCTTCTCTAAAGCCCAGCCTTTTATCTGCTCGAATACATCAGCAATCGGCCGAAGCATTTCAATAACGGGTGTCAACAACCCATCCGTATGGTTGGTAAATGTCTGACCAGGTCCGGTAACAACGGTCGTGTTATAGCCGAACAGAAGCTCATTCAGCCCCTGCCACATTTGATTAAAGTCGTGGGTTGTGATGTAATCGTATAGATATTCGCCCTTCTCTTTAAGCCAGTCGAACACTGGGTCTAAGAAGGTGAGCGCATCGTCATATGCCCCGCCTGTACGATGCATGAAAGTCTGCCCAGGACCGGTAACAACGGTGGTTTCTTCGCCGAAGAGAAAATCCATGATGGTTTTCATGGCAGCCTCGCCGGTTGTCGTGATCCATCCGCTAACCTGCTCGAAGGCGCTCTGAATAATGGCCCACGTTTCCACCCAATCTTCGCCGCCAAAATAGTCCTGCACCGTCTGTAGCAGGCCTCCTTGACGGTAAGAAAAAGCGTTGCCAGGTCCCGTGATGACCGTGGTTTCCTCGCCGAAGAGGAACGAATAAAACTTGTTCCACGCCTTTCCGATTTCGGTGATGATCGAGTCGATAACTCCTGTAATGGAATCAAGCGTTTTCTGCCAGTCGTCGCCTATGAAATAGCCTTCAATGGTCTGTAACAGACCTCCGGTACGATAGGAGAAAGCGTTGCCCGGTCCCGTGATGACTGTGGTTTCCTCGCCGAAGAGGAATTCTTTAATTTTGGTGTTTAACTCAGGCAGTGTCTTTGTGAAAACATCGGACAAGGACTGAACATAAGGTGCAACGTTTTTGTCATAATACGTCTGGATTTGTTGATAAACACCGAAAATATTATTGAACGCATCTTCGGCGCCTTTGACGTCCTCTCCGTGATACCCTCTAAGAAAGGCTGCTAAGAACGTTTCGAAACCGTTACCCTGGCTGTAATCGGCCTCAGCTGCTTTCTGCAGTCCATTGATAACCCGATTAAGATCTCCAAACGCGTTCTCGAAGAACACGCTGATCTGATCTAGCACCGGAGCGACGTTTTCGTCAAAAGACTGTTTCAAACTTTTAGCAGTATCCTCGCCAAAGACAGCGACCAGAGCTTTCTTCAGACTGTTCTTCAGATTAGTGACAAAATCAAGATTTGGATCATAAGTAAAGATTTTAAAGAACGCCCTTATCCGATCACCGAGAACTGTCCAGTCGTCCGCAGCAGCATCGATCCCGAGAAAACTGTGGACTAGATCGACGACTGCCGACGCAAGCCCGACAACAAGATCGATAGCTGGTCCGATAGCGCCCTCGATCTTGTCAAATATCTTTTCAATGCTCTGCTGTCCCGTCAGGTTATAGTACAGGTTGTAAATCGCGGCGCCAATTTGTCCGAACAGATCCAGCACGGAGCTTACGAGCGGCTTGAAGCGTTTGACCAGGCGGAAAACGAGCTTTCCGAATCCGGTTATAACCTTCGCGGCGATTCCAGCCGCTCCAGCCACGCCGCTGAGCGCGTTGGCGAGATTCCGGATAGGGGAGCGTCCGCTATTTTCGTCTGCGGTCTCCATCCACTTATGGAACCGGTCAAGCGTACTGTAAATGTCATCAAAAACGCCCTTCACACTTTCCCAAGTGGTCGGCAGATCGGTATAACCCTGCTCTCTGGAACCGAAGATTCCGTCGAGTATATTGGACGTGCTTTTTCCGAATGGGTTAAATATAAGTGCGAGCACGTCACTAAACACCCAGTAGAAATCTTTCAGAATGTCGATCGTCTTCAGAATTGTCTCCTGGAAGACAACGACGCCGCCGATATCACTGAACTTCTGCAGCCAACTGTTCCTGTCATAGGTCTGGAAGTTGATGATTTCTTCGATTTTATTCTTAATAGCCGTCAGAAACGCCGTCTGCTGCTCAAACCCGCCAAACAGTATTTCAAAGGTGTTGGCCCATCCGGAACCAAGAGATTCCTGCAATACGCCGAGTAACTGGCTGAAGGTGCGGACTTTGGTAGCGGCTTCTTCGGCATAAACGCCCATTTCGTGGAACTTTTTGCCAAGCTCCTCGCCGTATCTATCGATCAGTTCCTCTTCGCTGAAAGCGTTGGCGTAAATAGCAAACGCCTCTGCCATAACATCATTCGTCAACCAGCCGGCCTTCAGAGAGCTTTCGAAATCGTCAAGAATATTGACTTTCTTTTTGCCAATTTTAACGTTCCCGTCCTTATCGATCTGGCCGTCCCCGTATCTCTTTGCCACTTCGGCGAAAAGATTCTTGACTTCAGGCGTAGCCATGTTGGCGAAACGAATGCTTCGCCAGTCAATCAGCTGCATGCTGCCCGCGCCCAGCGACTGGCTGATGTTATACATCGCCCTGCTCATCTGCTCCGGGTTTGCGCCAACAGCAGCGGCCCAGTTGGCGATACCCTTGATGGCGTTGGTTGATTCTTCCAATCCGATTCCCTGGTTGGTGAATTTGCCGACATTTTCCGTCATTTGGGCGAAGTTATAGATAGTCTTGTCGGCGTATTCATTCAGTTCATTCAGGGAATCGCTGATGGCGTTAATTGCCGTCGGCTGATCTTCAAATTGGTTTCGGATACCGCCGAGAATCGTCTGAACGGAGTTCGTCTTCATCTCAAACTCGCCCCAGCCATCAATCATCGGCTGAACGGTGGCCGCACGAAGAATCTTCTCACCGGTATCCAAAACCTTGCTGCTGATCCGCTCCAAAGCCTGAAGACCAATTTGACCCATCAGGGTAAACTTGTTGGTCACAGCATCGATTCCGCTTTCCAGATGGCTCATCTGAACGGAGTTGGCAGCGGTACTTACTTTCTCAAACCCGTCCCCGGCATTCTTCAGATTCAGTTTCTCTTCCAGATCCTCTAGACTTTTGATTGTCTGTCGGACGCCGTCTTCGAAATCTTTGTTTTCCAGCTGCATCTGCAGAATTCTGGTTTCTGTGTTGTTCGAACTCATGTCCGCATTACCTCCTTCCAAATATCATCGGCAAATCCCTGGAACAGCGGCCTCATAGCCGGTTCGATATACTCGATTCCCTGAACGTATCCACCGGTGCCAGTGCCATGCCCGTATCGGATTAGCAGGGCGATATTGACACCGTTGTTCACGTTGGAATTGGTCCAGGTCAGTTTGGTTGTTCGATTGTCAACCTCGATCTCATAGCCCCAGGAAGCCGCGGTCTTCCCGGTTCTCCGCGGTGTGGCCGCGGCCAGGGCGTCGACACCCATTTGTCCGTATTGCTCGAGCTTCTGCAGGTAGCTTCGGCTGAGGATGCGGTTCAGGAAGTTCATCGTGTTCTTGATGCTTCCGCTCTTCTTGGTCGTGACTCTCATATTCCTGGGGCCTCCTTGTTATCCGCTGGTACCGTACTTTTTCTGTCGTTGTTTGTTCAGATTCTTTCGACTCTGAGCAGCATTCTTATTGCGGCCTTTCTTTTTCGGAGCACGTTTAATGGCGCAAACCCGAATCAGGGTCATCAGTTGATTAAGATGCCAGGTGTCGCAGCTGTAGGGAATGTTCAGCTCGCTCATCTCGTAATACAGAATTTCAGCCGTGGTAATGCTCCTGTTTTTAGGGGCATTCTCTTCCTCACGGAACGTGGTGGCAGTCATCGGATCGTTAATATAATCCTTAATTTGCACCAGCTGATCGAACGTAAGGCTCTGGTAAACAATGGGATCCTTCTCCGGCCCGAGCGTCATGCACCGAATATAATCGATCAGTTCTTCCGCGGTCATGTCCTTTTGACTCAGGTACGGCTTCTTCCATTTGCTCTCCCACTTCTTCAGACTTCGAAGCGAATGCTCCAGCCGAAGGGTCGTTCCGGGGGAGGAAATGAATTCTTCCTTAGCCTCGTCCCAGTATTCCGCGCCGGCAATCTCCAGCTGGAGCATGTTTTATCCCTTCTTCATCTCAACGACTTTGCCGTCTTCATCGTCCACCTGCGCCTGTTCGCGCTTACGGATGATTTCGCTCAGCTGCTCACGCCTATCAGAAGGAATCACATTGGTCATAAACTTCTCGAATTCCTTATCGTCATTCAGAAGCTCAAGTACCAGCTTGCTGTATGCGTCGGTCGTCACGAAGCTGTCCCTGATTTCCTGATTCTTCATGAACCGCTTGCCGTCGCTGCTCTTCTCGCCATAGCTGGTCTGGATCAGATTGGTGATGATGCCCAGCAAGCCTTTGGCGTCCCGCTTTTCAAGCATATTGCGCATGATGCGGCTCATGTCACCGCCGTAGCTGACCTGCAGCTCCAGAATTTCCGCATCGCTCAGGTTGAAGTAGAAAGCATCGGTACGCTCATCGCCGTTGAAATCGGTGTAGGTGATATTCTTCTTATACATGATGGTTTAACCTCCTCAAAAATTAAAGAAATGAACGGGGGCCCGCATTCGAGCCCCCGTGGGTAAAGGATAATTACAGTTTGCCGTCCTTCAGAAGCTTGATAACCTGATCGGGAGTCGGCAGCTTGGGCTCGGAAGCCTCTACGGCAGGAGAAGCGGTGCTGTCTGCATTCGTGCCGTACAGATAATTTTCCAGGGCCTTCAGATTCGCAGCCTCCGCCCGGCGGCTATCCACAACAATCTCGGACACTGGATCCATGCCGGTAACGGCAGCGGGCAGCGTATCGACGTCCCAGCTGAAGGTAATCGCGTCCGGGTTGTCGTTGATGGTCTCATAGTCCTTATCAGACGGCTGAGCGGTGCACCCGTAAACGATATGCAGCTTGTAATGATCGTCGCCCTTGGAGCTAGTATCGTTGCCGATCTCGGTGCGGTAGCACAGGCCGAAGCTCTGCCGCGCCTGCTGACCAATCAGCACACCAGGGGCGTCCTGAATATTCGCCATGCCATCGCAGGGCTCGAATTCATCGGGATAGGTATAAGCCTCGATGGTCAGGCCAAGGGTTTCGGTGCTGCGGAGCACGGCATACTTAATGTTATCAGCCCACAGCTCGTTGGGCTCGGCGCCATCAGGATTCTCGCTGATGGAAATCAGACCATTCCAGGCCACGCCAGTGTCGTAGGTTCCATCGGCTTTCTGGGGATACAGCACGCCGTTCTTAACGCCTGTTTCCCAGTAGCGCTTGCCGGTCTCATCCCATACAATCTTAGACATGGTATTTTTCCTCCTTAGTAGTACAGTGAGTAAACGTAGTGATGCAGGTTGTCCTGCGTGAAGTTGGCATCGCAGCTGATCCCCGGAAGCTCCTCGACCGCCTCGGCAATGGTGCTGTCCGGATCCCGGTCGATCACGGTAAGCTGCCACGTATGGTCCTTCTTGTAGGGCCTGTTATCGGCATGAGCGATCTGCGCCGGCTTGCGGTGATATACGATGCATGGGTATTTCATCTGGACAGTGGCCGGGGGCTGGAAATAAACGTGGTCGGCCAGCTCGTGCAGAACTTCGCTAAGCTCTCTCCGTGTCGCCATTCCACAACCCTCCGATCGACAGAATAAGCCGGGGCCGTTCTACGGTGATGTCCCGGATTTTCCATTTCGCGCCCATCCAGTCCACGTATCTCATGGTATGAAAGTGCTCGTAGGCGTAGGCATCGGCAACGATGGAAATCTCGTTACTGATGTTCAGGTCATCGTTCAGATCCTCACCCTTGTCCCATTTTCTGCGGATGCGATTTACGTCTCCGCGATAGGGGCGCTCCTCGATGCCTGGTTTCCAGACGTCGAGTCCGGTCTGCACGTCCACGCCGAATCCGATTTTTCCGTAGAATTTAGCCATGAATTCCTCTCCATTTTGAGCTCGTCTGAAAAGGGAAGGAGACGGGCGACCATCAGCCGACCCGTCTCTGTTGGCTCATCAGCCCTTCACGTAGTAGGTCTTGCCTTCCACGATGGAGGTGTCACGGCTGGGCCGATAGATGGTGCCTTCCTTCTCGTAGTAGCCCTTATCCTTGGGGCTGCCGGTGTAGTCAGAGGTCTCGGTGTAGGTGGTGGGCGTGCCGCCGATCACCAGCACGATCGCGCTGTAGGGCTTCACCAGAGCGCCGGAAATCCGGGTCTCGATCAGGTACTTGTACTGGTTGTAGTCGATGTCGAAGTCATCGAACATCTCCACGCCGGCACCCTTGTCCGCGCCAACGTTGTAGTCCTTCAGGTCGACCATGATGCCGGCCAGGGTCTCAGAGCCGGAGACCTGGTTCTCCATCACCGGCACAGTCACGATCTTGTTCACGCGCAGCTTACGGGCCAGGGCAGCCACGTCAGCGTACAGCGGATGGCCGATACCGTCTTCCAGCAGCAGCATTTCCGTCAGCATATCCTCGGTGGTGTAGAAGGTCAGGTTGCCGGAGCCCTTGTAGTTCTTCCGGGCCTTGATAGCGGTGCGAATCGCGGCCTTGGCGGTGGCGGCGTCATCAGCGCCGGCGGTCACATGGGCCTTGATGGCATACAGCTCGTCATCGCCCCAGATAGGACGGATGTGGCTGGGATCAACCTTGTCGTCATCGGTGGACAGACGGCCGTCGCCGATCAGGATGGCACGGGCGATTTCCTCGTCCAGCATCATGCGCATTTCGCTCTTGATCCAGCTGACCACGTTGAAGTCGGTGATGTCCAGGATATCGTCCCGGTCCATCTTCTGCTTTTTGTACACGGTCTGAGGATCAGTGGTCCGCTTCAGCAGGCTGAAGACCTCTTCCACCTTCCGGTTACCCTTGGTATATCCCTTCGCCCGAGCTTCATCCATGGTGATATTGGCGAACTGGCTCTTGATCCGGCTGAAAGGGGTCTTGCGGACGCCGTTCATCACCGTGCCGACCCAGTCCTGGTCCCGCTTGATCATCTCAGGGGTGTCGGTAATGTTCTTGTATTCCGGGAAGAGCGTGTCGATATCGGCGATGCCGTAGGTCTGCTCGCTGCCGTCAGCGTTGTACACGCTGTGGGCCAGGCGGTCGCTGTTCGCTTCCGCAAAAGCTTCCACACCGGCTTTCAGGCTGCCTTCCTTCTTGGCCAGGCTGAAGATCTCCTTGTAGTCCTCCGCGGTCAGCCGGGCGCGGGGAGAGCTGTTCTCAAAAGCACTGTGCATCATGTTATTATCCTCCGTTCCAAGATCGTCCATCATTTCGCCGAGCATGAAGTAAACGACATTCTTCTGCTCTTCAGTCATTTCGTTGAATACGTCGCGCACCGTGCGCTGATTCTGGGCATTAGGCATGGTATTTCCTCCTTCGGGCGCCGTTGTCTTTGGCGGCTGCGGAGCAGTCGTAGCTTCGGCATGCGCCAATGTGTTCTGATAGTCCGGCATAATGCCAGAATAAATTGCAGTATCCGTACGGGGTGTCTCCGACGCCGGAATAGGAACCGCAGGCTTTGGAGCAATCGCTCCATGCAGCATGTAGTCCTGTGCGGCCTGCGCATTCGGAAACACGGATGCGGGGAGACTTCCGACCGGCGCGATGATACCCTGACTGTAGATCACGGCCTCGTCTTCCACCGGTTCGCCGTCTCCATGCTCGAGTACCGGGAATTCGATCAGCGCTTCCGGATTTGCCCCGGCCAGCACCAGGCTTACTTCTCGGATGATTCCGTGGACGACGTCGTGTCCCTTGTGCTTCAGCTTATTCGCATAGATAGAAAAAGAATTGATGTCCCGGTTCCGGATCAGCTCCTTAGCATCATCGGCCTTGGTGCTGTCATTAAACCAGGCTTCTGTCCAGACTCCTTCGGGGCGAACATGCAGTACAGCGTGTCCCAGCACATTGGCGGGATCGTCATGCATATGCTGCCAGACAAGCGGCACCTGCTTTCCATCGCACTCATCGAAAGATCCGGGGCGAATAGTGCGGCCATCAGCGCAATGCACGTTGAATTTAGTCGCCCATCCGCAAATATCGTATGGTTTATTGTCGCTCATATTTTCCTCCATTCTCCTGCGCCAGGTGAGCGCCCGAATTTCTTATGATTATGAAAGTCTCACGGGCGGATCATCCGGTTAAAGCGGAGACGGGTGTATCCATCGGATCCGTTTCAGGAGTGATTGGTAAAATGTTGCTGGCTGGCTCTTCCGGCAAGTAAGCCTGCTCCTGCTCAGTTAAAGCGGGATTTTCATCGCCAGGGGTAATGGCGGGATCGCCGCCGATGGCATCCGCCGGCATATTATTATTGATCAGTTCGTTCGCACGGTCGCTTTCGCTCGGACGGAAGCCCAGAATAGCTCTCAGCTCGTTAGAGCTCAGAATAGCGTTCCTGGTGAATACGTCAGCCATGTTGGCCAGTTCGGTCACGGGCACCAGCTTGAACGGCTCCCGGAAGAAAATGATGCTCTGCAGCTGGGTTCTTGCGGTCTTGGTCAGCCATTTGCGCTTCATTTCGTCCACAACGGCGCTTAGCAGAGGCTCAATCGTCCGATTGTTGTAGTTCAGCATGGTCAGCTCGTCAGCGGTGCCTTCGAACACTTCTTTGGTCATGCCGAGCTGGCTATAAAATTCAGTCCGCAAGGCTTCAATCTGATCAAGAAGGTTGTTTTCGATAGGCCGGTTAAGCTGTACGATCTTTTCAGTTCCGTCCATCCAGGCCACACCATATTTGCTGTTCTCCAGCTGCTTTTCCAGCGCTTCCCGACGTTCATCAGCGTGCCGCTTCTGCATTTCGCTCTTGCTGGAGTAGGGGACCTGGATGATCATATCCATGCGTCCGCTGCTTGTCCGCTCGTCAACCAGATCGAGCAGGGCAAGCTTGCGCTGCAGCCGCTGCAGGGTGGAGTTCGGTTCATTCATCACAGCGCGGAAAGGATTCTCAGGAAGGGCGACGATCTTTTTAGGTACTGTGATGTCTTCTTTAATGCCCTTCTTTTCGTTGTAGCATTCCACTTCAACGTAATCCGGATGCCACTGTTTAACCTTTCCGACCCGAAGCTTTTTGATGTCATAGCCACCGCTGTATTTTGGGTCAATGTCAGTCTCCACCGGAACGACGGCAACAACACCCTCATCCAGCAGAGAAAGAAATAGGTCGTGCCGGAAAGCACGACCCGTTTGATCTATATTGGCCTCGACTGTGAGGCATTCCTCAAGCCCGCTCATCACGAACTCGGAAAACCTTCCGGCCTGATCCAGCCGGACATGGTGTATTGCCACCGAAGCGCAGTCGAGCGCAATTCGATTGTAAATTCCTGCAACGAAACTTCGGGCGTTCCCCCTTGATAGTCGGGCAGCGTCGGGCCTTTGACTGTAGGCAGGACCCAAATCCCTCGGCGCATCCCGACCAAAGAACGCGCTCCAGGCGTGCTTCAGTCTGTCAGAAAATCTTGGCATTTTGAGGCCCTCCTTAACGGTTCACATTCTGAAGGAATTCCAGCTCCCTGTTCATGTACTGATTGTACTGGGCGGGGCTGATTTCGCCACGGTCAAGACGCTGCTGCATATTCTCCACAAACATCGGGTCGCCACCGGCACTCAGATAGGCGCTCGTAGTCCGACTTGTGTTTCCTGTTACAAGATCGCCAAGGTCGTTTGCCGCATTGGTAACACCGTTGCGGATGTTCTGTGCTGTATTACCAGCCAACTGTCCAGCGTCGTTGACGGCGTTTGCAACAGTCTGTCCGGCGTTATTAAACCAGTTGCCAATATTTTCCCTAGCCCCGGGAGTGTGACCAGTGGGAATTCCCAGAACCGACTGATCGGTGCCGTTCCACCAGTTGTTCAAATCACGTCCTGCAT
>Ga0326514_10000045_pt1 | contig 71307 bp, 82 predicted proteins | sample 3_2548_0518_D_FD_203653 | JGI IMG/M metagenome (GOLD analysis project Ga0326514, IMG submission 203653) | Bovine rumen microbial communities from UC Davis, California, United States - 3_2548_0518 | ecosystem: Host-associated > Mammals > Digestive system > Stomach > Rumen | place: USA... | reverse complement strand
CTACAGATGATTCCCAAGTCTGTAGCAACTGTGGAGGCTCTGTAAACAGTTCTGATGGGTAGGAACAGTCAACCTCGAATGACCGATTACGGCAAGCACTTATAACATTGAGGAAGGGAAACAAACTCTCTATGAGAGGGATACCACTTGAGAGTTGGTATCAATTAGCAATTTATCCTACCACCTATAGATAGAGGTGGGGGATTTCTTGCTCAAGGCTCGTTAAAAAATAGAAAGGATGTGAGGAAAAATATGTTAGAGTATGCAGTTGATTTAGGTAAATCTAAGATTAGAGAAGATGAACCAGAACCACTAGATAGAACATATATTAATGTAATAAATGTTCTAAAATTAATAACGGATATGGATGATTATTTTAAGTACATATCTAATTATGAGCAAAATACAGTAGTTGAATATGAGGGGCAAATGAAAGGTTTATATAAACAAAACTTTAAAGAATATCTTATTTGGTTAAAAGATGAGATTCAAACTTGGCAAGATAAAGGATGTAAGATATTTCAAAGCGACAAGGAGGAAGCATTATGACAAGAGAAGAGCTGAAAGAGCATTGTAAGAAGCAAGTTGAAGGTTGTGAAATGTGGGCGAGACACAGCGGAGAAGAACCACATGGAAGAGTCTATGAAGAACACAAGCTAATATTAGAACTGTTAGAGCAAGAATCTGTTCTTGATAATATAAGAGCAGAGATAAAGTGGAAATATCGAATTGTCCTTAAAGATACACCAAAAGATGATTGGGCGGTAAGATGGAACGAATGTATTGATGAGGTACTTGAAGTAATTGACAAGTACAAGCCAGAAAGTGAGAGTAAGTAAATGAAAAACATAACACAAAAAGAAATCAATACTGCCATCAAAGAATGTAAATGGCGAAAAGAGTTGTACAGTGTTGATTTATGCCTCGGAGAGTGTTTACCTTGTGTTTCGATTATTGAGAAAGGCAAATGTGATACACTGCGTGAGTTATTTAAGATAAAGGTTGAACCACAGGAAAGTGAGGGGGTAAGATATGAACAATCTTGAACAAGCGAAAAGAATAGTAAAAGCATATTATGAATATGCTGATTGCGGTATTTTCAATAGCAGGAATACTATGGAAGATATGATGACAACAGTATACGAGGATGAGGGTTTGACTATTGATATTTGCTATGATTGGTCATATTTTGAAGTGTTCGGATTAGATGAGGCAGAATTTAAAGAACTTGAAAGATACTATTATTCTTTAAATAAAAATTAGCAGAAAGTGAGGAACAAGTATGGCAGATAATGAAATAGAATTAGTAATTAAGATATCCAAAGAAACATACCAAGGAGTAGTTAGCGCAAGCAAAATACATGGACGCTGGGGAAATGATTTACTCGGAGTGCTGTGTACAGGAATAGCAACAGGCACACTACTCCCAAAGGGACATGGAAGATTAGGAGATTTAGATGCGCTTGAAAAAGAAATAGCAAATGGCATAAAAGCCGGAAATTACGAAGAAGGGTATGAAACATTCGCACATATTAACAATATAGACGATTGCATAGAATGTGTAAGATATGCTGATATAATCATCGAAGCAGATAAATCAGAAAGTGAGGGAATAAATGAATCGCAGACAAGCAAAAAAGCGAGAAAAGAAACAATATTTAGAATATTTGGACAGGTATTTTGATAAAAATGAACAATGGTGTATTCTTAATGAATGTCCATATTACGACCATAGTGGTAGATATGGTGGTGGTTGTGCAGACCATCTAGCACCAAAAGGCTTTAAATGTGAAAATCCGTATACTTGATAACTACAAGACAGAAAGCGAGGGATAAATATGGGAATAATACGAAATGAAATGACAATAGTACATCATTGGAATATAGATGAATTAGAGAAAGTAAGAGAAGATGCAGTGAAAGTGTTTAGCCAAATCATTAGGCAAGATGGAGGATTTGAGGAATATATTGAAAATATGATAAGTCCTATAATGAACACCTATATAAATGAAGAATATACTTTCGTTATAAATGGAGATTGTTCAAAAATTGGGTGGAAAACGTCTGAGCGATTCCATGAAGCAAGAATGGAGTGGTGTGAAAAGCATAAGCATGATGTACAAAATATCATAGTAATAAATTTTGGTGAGGATAACGAGCCTTGTCGCATAGTTTTTGATAATAACGCATAAGTAAGGAAAAGGAGGAATAAGAAATGCATATAGTAATTGATATATCCGAAGAGGATTATAAGTATTTGAAAAAAAGATATGAGCTTGATAATTTGTTTTTAAACTATTATGGAAAACTTATTGTGCATGGCACACTGCTGCCGAAAAATCATGGCAGATTGATATATGCCAGAGATGTAGGAGAATATCTAACTTTAGCAGATGTGCCAACAATCATAGAAGCAGATAAGACAGAAAGTGAGGAATAAGATATGAGTTATAGAACACACATCAATGATACCTAGATATTTGGCAACAATGAATATTATCAAGAATGGGTTGATTTTCTATTGTCAAAAGGAATAGAAATTAATGAAGATGGTGTATATGATGGATATATAGATGATTTACAAGGTATGTTTAATGTTATTGATACTATTACAAGAGGACTTATCAATGATAGACATAATCAAGTTGTCGCAAGAGAGTTAACGTGGAAAGGAGAGCCCTATAAAGAATTGACTGATTTATCTGAATCTATATGGTTAAATGATAAAACCCCTTTACTTATGTACAATATGGAAATGATTGAACACGCAGGCTGTTTCCTACCATATCAGGTAGTCAAAGCTGTTGAAAACATTATAGAGGAGTCAGATATACCATATGTCAGTGAGGATGGCAAAGAATGGTATTGTTGTTCTTATAAATTGAAAGCAGGAAAGAAAATACACGTTTGGGCGAACTGAATTAGAAAGAGAGGTAGAAGTATGACAAAAGAAAAAGCTGAACACATTGCTTACGCAATACTCAAAGAATGTAGAAGATATGATTTGTATGAGTGGTTAGATAGTTGGGAAATTACTTATGATGAGTTTAACGAATTTCTAAATAATGCAGTAATGAACGCAGATAAGGAGAGTAAAGTATGACACATAGAAGATTTATTGAAACTCATATTTTAATTAGAACAGGTTATGGGAATGAGTATCGTCATTTAATTGTTTACATAGATAACATTGCAAGTTATACGGAAGATAGAGAGGGTTATGGAGAAATTAGACTTGTAGACGGGAAGGTATATACCGTTAAGGAAGATGCATTAGAAATAAAAAGATTGATAGAACAGGCAGAAAGCGAGGATGAATAATGACACAGAAAAGAGCAGATGAGATTGTCCGCAAGGTAATATATGCAAGGTTAAATGTTATGCCAGAATTAAAGGATAGTAAAGAGGCTTTTGATGTAGGTAGAATGATAGGGCAAATGCAAAGACAGTTAGAGAATGAATTATTTTTAGAGGTTAATAAAAATGAAGAATACGAACGTTGTATAGAGAACTTAAAGAAACTCAAATCATTCCATAATGGTAGTTACGGAGCAGACATTGACATGGCTATCAAAGCAATGAAAGCAGAATCTATTCTTGGCAAGATAAAAGCAGATATAGAGCAAGCCTATTGTAAGGTTGAAAATGATTACGATAAAGGGAGAAATTCTGGCTTGTATATAGCAACACAAATTATCGACAATTACAAGGCAGAAAGTGAGGGATAGGGAATGAAGACAACAACGTATAATGTGGTAATAGAAGAAGGAAAAACAGTTGCTTTTGATTTTGATGGGGTAATTCATAAGTATTCTAAAGGTTGGCAAGACGGTTCTATTTATGATGAACCTAACAAAGATGTGTTAGAGTTGATGCTGATATTACAACTTATGAATATTCCTTGCGTGATTATCTCAACGAGAGAACCAAGTCAGATAAAGGAATGGTGGGATAAGCAAGGGTTTACTATAAAAGCAAAAGTGCTAGATTGGAACACTACTTTTTATAGTGATTGTTCATGTATAGGAATAACCAACAGAAAAATACCTGCACAGTTGTATATTGACGATAGAGCTTATAGATACACAGGGCAAACAGTACAAGAGTTTTTAACAGATTGCTCTAAAAAGACATCCGTGGAATTTGATTAGCCAGAAAGTGAGGGATAGGGAATGATAGATAGACCTCGTTACATAAGTGTTCCGACATTTCGCAATTATGAAGATTATCATAATGCAGAACAGTATACTAAAGGTTGGAATGATGCTATGGACTACATATTTCCAGAAGCAAAAAGAGCAAGGGAAAGAGAAACTGTGAAAAAGAAATTGAAACTATTAAAGGCAGTATTAAAGCCAGAAAGCGAGGAAAAGAAATGAGCGACAATCTGAAGCCGTGTCCATTTTGTGGAGCAGAAGCCTATATGTGGTCGTGGAATTATGGAGTAGGGATACAGTGCAGTAAATTCAGATTTGACATACATTTGATAGAGGTTAGGGGACAGACAATTGAAGAGGCTATTGAGAAGTGGAATTCAAGGGTTGAACCACAAGAAAGTGAGGATAAGGAATGAAAAGAGAAGAATGGATGAAGCAAGTGACAGACCTTGTGATGGATATAAATCCAGTTGAAATAAAAAGCTATGATACTGATGAGAGCTTGAAAAAATGGTGTGCTTCATGGCAAACTGCTATGAATATGCTGATTATACAGGCTCCGTTAGAACCGAAGAGATGGATTCCTGTTAACGAACAACTACCAGAAGAGAAAGGACAGTTTCTGGTAACGTATCACCCATGTCCTTGGAATATTGTTAGGGAAGATGTATATGTTGGACTTGACAGTTTCAGAGGAAAAACGACATGGGCGAAAAAAGCAAATCAAAAGGTTATAGCATGGATGCCAATACCGGAACCATATAAACCAAAAAGAGAAAGAAAGGAATGGTAAAGATGTTAAGTAAAGAAGAGTTTAAAAAAGAATTGGTTAGAATGTGGGACACTTTGAGAGAAAAACATAAAGGAGTACATGGTTGTGAAGGCATTGAATCTTGTAAAGAATGTCCTCTTCATAAATGTTGTTTAAATAAATTAGATGACGATCAAGTCTATAATGCAATGGAAATTATAGAAATAGTAGAAAAATGGAGCAAAGAGCATCCTATTGTAACAAATAGAGATAAGTTTAAAGAAGTATTTGGAATTAATCTTTATGACACAACACATGAATGTGTAGGACTTACATGTCCTAGCAATGCGTTTAGCACTTTACCTACTGATTGCAGGACATGTCCACACAATGGATATTGGAGCAAAGAATATAAAGAGCCAAAGGAGAGTAAATAAAGGAGAGTGAAGAAGAATGAAAATAGTGATTGAAGTATCTGACAACGTAACCAACGGAGATATGTGTATAGCAATATTAAAACCAAGAAAAAATCAAATAAGATATGAAGGTGATTGGATTGAAATAGAAATGCAAAGAGAAGGTATTAACTTTTCAGCATATAAAGATTGGTGGAACGCACCATATAAGAAAAGCTCGTCAATATATTGGGAAAGTGTAGACAGGAAGGAGAGATAATATTGTTAAATTTAAAGTTAGGTGAATTATATGGATTCGATAGCATAGAAGAATTGCTGGAAGCAATAGATAATATGCAGAGAATGGGAATGAGTGATGAAGCATTGAATAAAATATTGGAACGAAGTGAACAAGGAAAAAAGGAGAGTGACAAGGAATGAATAAACAAGATAAAGAATCAATCTACATTTGTGCATTAAGATATTGTATGGGCAGACAGACATATATGCCATCACTAGTAGTCAGTGCATTAAAGCCAGAGTTACAAACACTAGACCAAAAGACATTAGCAGTAATGCTAAAGGACTGCGAAGAGCAGGAACAGAGGAATCTATGGGGAAGTGAAACCATAGACAAGCCATTGTGGTTGCAATGGAGAAAATCGCTAGAAGAAGAGATAGAAAGGAGAGCAAGTAAATGAAGTATATAAAAATTATGAACGATAAATCAAATAATTCAATTGAGAGATTGATTCCACTTGAAGAAGATTGCAGATTAATAGATGCTACTTACACGTTAAATATGTTAGAAAAATATTGTGATGCTAATTGTAAGTATACTGAATGTGAGAGAGATGTAATGTGTAGAGCATGTCCTATTGGTGATGCAATTGAAATAGTAGAAGATACACCAACTGTATTTGAAATAAAGGAGTAATGATATAAAGTAAGGTGAGGTGAGTCAACCACCCTCGACATAAGGCTAACACCTAAGAGGTCGGAGCTTGTAAAAGCCCAAGTTGACTAGCCTAAGTTCTTTAAGAACTACGTTATTTGTGTTATCACACCTACAGATGATTCCCAAGTCTGTAGCAACTGTGGAGGCTCTGTAAACAGTTCTGATGGGTAGGAACAGTCAACCTCGAATGACCGATTACGGCAAGCACTTATAACATTGGCGAAGGGAAACAAACTCTCTATGAGAGGGATGCCACTTGAGAGTTGGTATCAATTAGCAATTTATCCCACCATCTATAGATAGAGGTGGGGGATTTCTTGCTCAAGGCTCGTTAAAAGAAAGGAAGATTATATGGATAAATTTTATAACTATGATTATGATAAAAGTTTTTTTAAAGAAATTGGCGAAGGCATATATAAAATTATTATAGTTATTATATGTATTATACTCATAAGTGTTGCTTTGTATTGGGAAAATTTAAAATATAAAGCAATAAAGAATATAGCACACATGAACACAAATACAATTGAACAGGAAGAACAGAATCAATATTATTGTCCTGAATGTGGTAATGACGTATCAGCAAATGATAAGTTCTGTAGTAAATGTGGTACAAAATTTAATAATTAATTGGAGAATGGATCAAAGAAGAAAAGATTACACAAGAATAATAAGAATAATAAACGAAAGGAATTATAAAAAATATGAAGAAAATTGGAAGAGATAAATTAGTTGAAGCACAGATTGAAGCATTATGTAAAGCTTACACATGGGTAAAGGAGTATGGATATGAGGAAGGACTAAAAAAGATTGATGATGAGGTTCATTATAGGAATGTAACTTACATACCACTTAGTTATAGCAAGGAAAAAATAGAGGGATATTTAAAAGAAATGACTGAAAATATTTTAAATACTACTTTATTATTGTCATTAACTGTGCTTAGAGATGAGTTTGGTTTCGGTAAAGACAGAGCAGAACGTTTTTGGAAAAGATATACTTTAAAAACTGCTTGCTTAATGGATAGAGCAATATCTGAATTATCATGGGAAGATTTAGCCCAGCAAGCAAAAGAAGAACTTGGTTATGATACAACACTTAATTGGGATGCTTGGAAAAATATAAAATAATACAAAGGAGATATTGCTATGTTATTAACTGAATTGTGGTATAAAGAAATTGATGGTGTGTCTAATAATGGAAGTCCTGATATAGTATTAATTAGTTTATTTATAATTATAATTATTGCTATATTAGTATTTGTTCATTCACATAAGGAGAGTTAACATGTACATAATTGAATTAATTATAATTGAATTTATATTTTTAATTATGTTTATCTTTTTAGATGTTTATACAGAAAATAAATGTAATCAAATAAAGAAAAAAACAATAAATAACAAATATGCAAAATATAAGTTGTATAAATTAAATGATAAGAAGAAGGTGTGAATAAATGTCAATAATCTCTATTTCTAAAAACGATATAGAAAATACTTTTGCCAAAGAAATATCTGAACTATGGCTATATAATGTAACTTCATTTAAGGAAAATGAAATAATCTCATCCAAATTAGATGAATTGTATTATCTCATTGGTGTGCTTCAATTAGATGCTGAAAAGATTCATGATAAGGTAATAGATAATATGACTTATTTCAGAGAAATAGAAGAGCGTATTTATAATAAAGAGTTATTACTCCGAAGAATAAAATCAGTGTTTGAAGAAAGCGAAGATTAGAGGTGTGAATGTGAATAGAAAAGAGAAAGAAGAACTTGCGATAAAAAAATATAAGAAAAAATATGAAGATAAAGGTTTCGAGGAAAGATTAAAAGAAATGCTTGATACAGAAGAACAGAATAAGAAAGATGCTAAATCAGATGAAAAAGAAATTATGAGAATTATCAGAGATACTTTAGAACTAAAGGGATATACCTTAGTTAAAGGTATGATGGTAGATGATGTTTGTGCTTTTCGCAATGAAGCATTACAGAAAACATATATGATAAGTGTTAAAACTGTAGAATTATAAAAATCATAAAAAATAATATATGGTGTTGACATATGATTAATATAATGATACAATAAATACATAAGTAATTTAATAATAAATTTCAAATTAGAAAGGATGAATCTTATGACAAGAGAATTTAGTAACAAAATTGAAATTGCAGGAAGATTACTCAAAAACAACCTAGAGTTTGGAAAAACTAAAGCAGGTGATGAATGTATTAAAGGTGATTTAGTTGTAAAAACAGAAGATGGATCAGAACATTCTATTCAGTTATTCTCAAAAAAGTATAAAAAAGATAGTACAGATATTACATACTTCTACAATAAGTATTCAGAATTAATCCCATTAAAGGATTTAAGTAAGATTGAAGCAGATATTCCAAAAGAATCTGCAATATATATGTTACCAATTCTTAAAATAAATGGTAATATTAATTCTTCCGTATTCGCAACAGATGATGGTAAGGTAATGACTTCGAATAAATTGCAAGGTAGATTCATCAATGTTGTTGAAGATTCTAAAAAGGATTCAGTTAAGATGAATTCCAAGTTTGAGTTTGAGGGTATCATTGATAAGATAGAAGAAGTCTATAACAATGACGTTCCAGATGGATTGAATATATCATTTAATGTCGTGACAACGAAAACTTCTGACAACAAAGTATTTGAATTAGATAAGATGTTCCCTATCACATTAAAGATAGAACAGAGTATGGCAAAGGCTTTTCTTGAAGCAGGATATTTCAAGGGTGGTTTTACTAAATTTCATGGGGATATAGTAAATAAAATTGTAGTTGAAGAAATTGTCGAGAAAGCAGGTTTCGGAGAGGATATAGTTAAGACAATAACTAAAACTTTCAAGTCATATCTAGTTAAAGGTGCAACTAAGTGTACAACAATTTATGATGTTGGACTTAAAGATGCAGATATTGATGCTTTAAAGGCAAAGAGAGAGCAGGAAATACAGGCAAGTAAAAATGGTGGCAACAATGCTAATGCTACTTCATCAGATGGATTTGCTCCTTTTGGTGCTAATATTCCTAATCCATTTGAACAGATACAATAATTAATTGAAAGGAAGATAAGATATGATATTACTAAGTGACTTAAAACCAAATAAAATATCAGTAGACTTAACACAGTATTCTATGATGCTTTCAGGTGATACTGGTGATGGAAAAACTACTTGCATGTTGAAATTTTTAAAGAGTATATGTCCTGATAAAGAACCATTATTCTTAGAATTTGAGGACCGATTTCAGAATATTCCTAATATCGTTGCAGTGAGAATAAGAGAAATGAGTGACTTAAAGTCAATTGTTAATCAGCTGAATAATCCTGCGTTAAAAGAAAAGTTCTCATGTGTAGTAATTGATACTATTGATAAATTTGAAGAATTTGGTGAAAAGTATGTAACAGATTCAAGAGATGCAGAGATTATCAAAGACGTTGGAACATATGGTGAAGGTACACAGAGATACAGAAGTGTATTACGAACAATCGGAGATATTCAGAAGTTAGGATATGTAGTACATTTTATTGCACAGAATGTACATAGTAAAGTTAAGGTGGATAAAACAGAATATGACGTTACAACTCTTAAATTAAATAAGAATACAGCATCATATGTTTCAGAACCAAGTTATTTAATTGGAAGATTGATATATGATGAAGTGCAGAACAAGAGATTTGTAACATTTAAAAAGTCAAGATTAAATCCTAATCTGAAAGATACATTTGGTTTACCTGATGTTATCAATGTAGATGAATTAAAAGATGTCTGGACTAAAACAATTGAGAATAAATATGGTTCATCCATTACAAATGAACAGACGATAGACAGAACTGTTGTCCATGAGGATTTCGAAGAGATAAAGAAACGTGGTATGGAGTTAGGAAACTTACTAGCAAAGAATGGAAGAGTAGAAGAAGCAACTGCTGTTCTTAAACGTAACTTGGGTATAGATGATAATGGTAATGTTAAGATGTTTGATTCACTTAAAGAAAATCAAATAGAGTTAACAAAGGTTATCGTTATTGAACTTGAAGGATTAGTTGATAAATACATAACTAATAACAATAATTAATAACTAGAATTATATTGAGGGAAAAGGTGTCTAATACAAGATACCTTTTCCCATATATATGAAGAGGTGTAATATGGCAAGAACAAAATGTAAAAGATGTGAGAAAGAGTTAATCAATGCCGAGGATAAACACAAAGTTAGTGGGAAAAATTATTGTACAGATTGTTATAGTATAGTTAAACGTGAAGCAGATGATTATAAACAGTTAATACAATATTTATGTATGTTATGCGAAAGTGATAAACCATCATCTATTCAATTAAAGATGATAAAAAACTTACATACTATAAATGAATATCCTTATTCGGCTATAACATACACATTATGGTACATGAAAGACATAGAGAATGTGTTTAATCCTAAATATAGTTTAAGTAATGTTCAAGATTATTATAATAAGGCATTTGAATTTTACAATGAACAAGTCAAACGAAGTAAGAAGGTGCAAGAAAGTAATGAAATTAAAATAAAAAGAGCAGTGTATAGAAATAATAAAAGACAAAAAGTAAATGTAATAAACCTTGACGAAATTGCAACAAGTAAATAACTAATAACACATACATCAACAGAAAGGGTGATTATTATTAATTTCTCAGAGCAGGTCGATAAGAAAGCAATATTTTTATTATTTGGTTGTTATTGTCATGAACCAAAGTATATATTGGATAACAAATTTGCTACAACTATTAATGATTATCCAGAGCAATTTCATAAAATTATATGGGGTTCGTTATATTCAATCGCTAAACAAGGTGGAATTATCAAGATAACACCTATGGACATTGAAAATAATATATCTCAATTTCCAAATGCTAAAGCCATATGGATTAACAACAATGGCTGGGAGTATATCGAAAGTGCAATTGAAGTTACAAGAGATAAGATATTGAATATTGATAAATATCATGATGAAGTCAGAAAATATTCAATAATACGAAATGCAAAAGATGATTTGAAATTGGAAGTATCATTTATATATGATGAATCAGATGAAAATATCCTATATAATTTTCAACAAATGTCAGCAGAGGAAGTATTGAATAGAATAAATGATAAGTTTTTAAACTTTAAAAAATTATGGAAGTCTGCATCTGATGACAGTTATGGTTTTCATATTAGTGATGATATTGAACAAAGATATGTTGAACATAAATCACAAGTAAATACATATGGCTACCCATTCCAATCACACTATATGACAACAGTATTTAGAGGTATGAAGCCTAAACGATTTATTATTAGAAGTTCGGTATCAGGAGGTGGAAAGTCAAGGAACTCACTTTCAGATGCAATCAATATAGCATGTGATAAACTATATGATTGGTCTAAGAAAGAATGGATTAATATTGGAGAGAGAGAACCAGTATTATTTATATCAACCGAATTAACTAAAGAAGAGGTACAAGATATTATATTGGCTCACATATGTGGCATCTCTCAGGACAAGATAGAAGATTGGGATATGACAGAAGAAGAGGAAATGATATATAGAGAAGCAATCACTGTGGCACATGATTCATTATTAGAGGTTGAATATCAATCTAATTTTACAATAGATTCTATATCAGATTTAATTGAATCTCATGTGCTAAATAATGGAATTAAATATTGTTTTTTTGATTACATTAATGATAGTCCTCAATTGTATGAGTATTACTATAATGCAACAAAAACAAGATTGAGAACTGATCAAATCCTTTTCATGTTTAGTTGTGAATTAAAGAAATTATGTAATAAACATAATATATTCTTAGGTTCATCAACGCAGTTAAATGATACATATAAAGATGATGCTAATAAAGATTCATCTGCTTTAAAAGGTTCGAAGGCAATAATAGAAAAAGCAGATGGTGGTATATTGCAGTTACCAGTAACTCACAAAGATTTAAAGAGATTAGAACCTATATTAAATAGTGGTGGTAAGTTTGATAAAGTTCCTAACTATGCTTATTACATATTTAAAAATAGAGGTAATAAGTGGAAAGCAATCATTGTGTGGGTGCAATTAAATTTGGGTACAATGAGAGAACGAGATTGCTTTGTGACAGATTATAATTTTGAATTAATATCAAATATAGAACAAACAATTTTAGATTTTGATACAAAGGATATAGGGAATATAAGTAATATTAATACAGTAGATATAGAAGATGTAGATGTAATTGATTTAGTTAATAATTTAAGAAATAATTGAGGAATAACATATGACTTCAAATGAGTTAAAGGAAAAGATTAGTACAAATGATGTAAAAAAATTAATGGAATTATTGGGTGGAATTAATAGTTATGAAGATACAGATGTTATAATATACAATACAATTTGTCATTGTGGACATAAGAACAAACTATATTACTATAAACAAACGAAAAATTTTCATTGCTATACAGAATGTGGAAGTATGGACATTATAGGTTTGGTTATGAGTGTTAAAGATTATACCTTTATTGAAGCAATGAACTGGATAAAATTAACATTAAATATATCAGATGAGTATGCAGTTGGATTTGTTAATGCTGATAATCAGAATACATTATCTGATTGGTCGTTTATCACACGATTCAAAGAAAAAAGTAAGCCTAAAGAAGAAGATACCTTTGAATTTAACATATATGATAAATCAATTTTAAATATCTTTTCTGATGTTCATTATCAAGGGTGGATTGATGAAGGTATATGTGATAAAACCATGAGCAAGTATAATATTAAGTATTGTATATGGGGCGAAAAGATTATTATTCCTCATTATGATGTTAATGATAATCTAATTGGAATAAGAAATCGAATGTTAACTGAAATTGATATAGAAAAATATGGTAAGTACTCACCTTTAAGGGTGGGGAACACCACATATAATCATCCTTTAGGTAGAAATTTATATGGGTTAAATAAAAATATAAATGCTATCAAAAAGAAAAGAAAGATGATGCTTGTTGAGGGAGAGAAATCTGTGATGCAAGCAGATACAATGTTTGGTGATGACAATTTTACAGTTGCTTTATGTGGATTAAACTTATCTGAATATCAAAGAAAGATGATAATTGATTCAGATGTGAGAGAAGTCATTATTGGTATGGATAAACAATATAAGACAGAAGAAGAATCATACGAATGGGCGAAAGTACTAAAGAAAAAGATAATTGATAAACTAACTCCATATGTTACTGTATCAGTATTATGGGATGCTTATGATATGTTTGATTATAAAGATAGTCCTACAGACAAAGGATATGAAAAATTGCTAAGGTTAATGGATAATAAAATTATAGTTGGTACGAATGGGGGCGATTTGTAATGTTTACATATAAATTGTTAGGTAATGGAATAACATTTGGTAATGAAATTGTAGATATATTAAAATTACAAGGTATTAATGATATAGAAGAGTTTATAAATCCTTCTGAAAAACATATTGAAGATGTAGAATTGTTTTCAACAATGACTAATGCAGTAAGAACACTTTTGAATGTTTTAAATTCAGATAACAAAATAATTGATTTAGTTGTAGATTGTGATGTTGATGGTTATACATCTGCTTCTTTAATATATTTATACATTAAAAAGATTTGTTCGAGTGCAACAATTCAAATACATGTACATAAAACCAAAGTTCATGGTATTAAAGATGTATATGAATCATTGATTAAAAGCAAATCATCATTAATTATTATCCCAGATGCAGGAACAAATGATGATGAATATTTAGAACGAGTTATAAAAACTAAAAAAGTTATTATCTTAGACCATCATAAAGCAGATAAAAACATTATTGAAAATTATAATTTAAATTATTATAAATCACAGTATAATATTGTGAATAATCAGTTAGAAGATAGTGTAACAGATAAAGCAATGACAGGTGTTGGAATTGTTTATAAGTTCTGCAAGAAGGTGGACAAAGTATTAAATGTTAATTATGCAGATGATTACTTAGACTTAGTTGCTCTTGGCATGATAGCAGACAGAGCTGATTTAACTAACTTACAATCAAGATATTTAGTTCTTAAAGGATTGCAAAGTATATCAGATAATACTAACTTTAATCCTTTAATATCCGAGTTTGTTAGACAGTTATCTTATAGATTAAAAGGTAACATAACAATTAATAACATAGGATATTATGTTGCTCCATTACTTAATGCGTTAATTAGAATAGGTACGATAGAAGAGAAGAGAATGTTGTTTGAAGCATTTGTTAATCCTCATTGCCGATTAGATAAAGAGATTAGAGGTAAAGGTTTAGTCAATATGTCTATTCAAGAATATATGTATAGAAGTTGCGATAGTTTAAAACGTAGACAAGACAAGATGGCAGAAGATGATGCTAAAAAATTAGAGGAACAGATTGATACATTTGAATTAAATAAATATCCAGTTATTGTATGTAAACTTGAAGATGGAATGGATGCAGGAATCACTGGATTAATGAGTAATAAGATTGCTTCACATTATTCAAAGCCATGTTTAATACTTAAAGATATAGGAGATAAGTTAACTGGTAGTGGAAGAGGTTCAGACAAATCACCTATTGGTAATTTTAGAGAATATTGTGAAACATTAGGTATAATAGAATGTCATGGACATGATGGAGCATTTGGTGCAACGATAAATAAGAAGAACATATCAATGTTATATGGTATGTTAGCAAGAGATATTGATAAGTTTGCTAATTTACAATTAAATGAAAAAGAATACTATGTTTATCATGTATATGATGCTACAGATTTAAGTGATATTAACATAAAAAACATATCCAAATATAATTATTTATTTGGTAATGGTGTGGAAGAGCCTTTATTTGTTATAGATAATATACCTTTAAATATGTATACTACTACATTACAAGGAGAAAAACAAAATAGATTTGATTTTACTTACAAGAATATAAAGTTTGATATGTATAGTAAATCTTCATTGTTTGATATAGTTAATGATATGTACAATATAGGGGATAATCTTTTAGTTTCGGTTGTTGGAAGTTTTAAGATGGGAGAAGGGAATAGACCTACAGTTGTAATTAAAGATATTAATTATAAAATAAATAATAACGCAAGTGTATTTGGTTTATAAGAAAGGAAAAAAATATGAATATATATGCTTACGATTTTGAGTGTTACTCTAAGATTAATTGGTTTTGTGTTACGTTTATTAATATAAATAATCAAGCAGATGAAACAGTAATTGTTAATGATGTAGATAAATTAAAAACATTTTATAATTTTCATAAAGATGATATAGTTGTTGGTTACAATAGCAGACGATATGATTCAATTTTATACAAAGGTATACTGGCAGGTATACCTTGTGGATATTTATCAGAGCAAGCAATGAAAGGCAAGAACGCACATGAAATATTACAAAAGAAAAAATCAATACAATTGTATGATTTTGATGCGTTAGTAAAAGATAAATCGTTAAAGACTTTAGAATTATTTATGGGTGATGATATTAGGGAAACACAAGTTGACTTTAATATTAATAGACCATTGACACAAAAAGAGATAGAGCAAACATTATATTATAATCGACATGATGTTATAGAATTGATTAAAGTTATTAAATTAACATATGATGAATTGCAAGGTCACTTAGATATTATATCACTCTATAATTTGGATATGAGCAACATATCTAAAACTAAAGTACAACTTGCTTCAACTGCTTTGAATGTAGTTAAACAGCCAACATTAGATGATGAATTTGATATTAAAGTACCTGACAATATTGAGATAAAAGATAAATATAAATTTATTGTTGATTGGTATTTAAATCCTAAGAATTGGAGTTACAAGAATTATTTACATTCTAACGATAATCAACATAATCGACAATTAAATTGTATTATTGCAGGAATAAAACATGTGTTTGGGTTCGGTGGGGTGCATGGTTGTAGTGATAAACATATAATAGATTGTAAAAAAATAGGTGGTTTTTTACTTGATGCAGATGTATCAGCAATGTATCCTACACTTGATATCGTATATGGATTATTAAGTAGAAAGTTTAAGAACCCAGATGACTTTAAACAAATGAGAGATTTAAGGCTAGAATTTAAAGCCAAAAAAGACAGTAGAAGTGATTCATTGAAACCTATGATTAATGGTACATATGGAGCATCTAAAGATAAGAAAGGTGCTATGTATGATCCATTGATGGCTAACTTAACGTGTATATACGGACAGATGATTATATTAGATGTGTTATGCCATATAGAAGATTATTGCGAAATTATTCAGAGCAATACTGATGGTATATTCTTCTGGGTTAAAGATGAAGAAACGAAGAATAAAGTTATATCAATCATAGATGAATGTGGTAAGCGATTATTTGTAAACTTTGAGTATGATGAATATACAAAGATGATACAAAAAGACGTTAATAACTATATAGCAGTTAAATCAGACGGAAAGATTAAATGCAAAGGTGCAATGGTTAAGTATAATACACCTATTGATAATAACTGTTCTATACTTAATGATGCAGTAAGAGAATATTTTATAAATGATACACCAGTTGAAGATACTATTAATAATTGTAATGAATTAATTAAGTTTCAGACATTGGTTAAACTATCTAGCAATTATAAAGAAGTTATATATGGCACAATTAATGATGAAAAAAACATGGAAAATGGTGCAACATTAGATGGTAAGGTACATAGAGTTTTTGCTAGTACCAAAGAAGAGCATGGTGGAATATATAAAGTAAAGATTGAGAATGGTGTAAAGAGTTATGAGAAGTATGCTAACACTTCAACACATTTGTTTATTCATAATGATAGTGTAATAGGAGTTGAATGTCCTGACTATTTGGATAAACAATATTACATTGATGAAGCAAATAAAAGAATTAAATTATTCTTAGAAGATGAAGTTGAAAATACTGAAACTAAAGATTTGTTTAACATATTAGGAGATAATTTAACATCATATGTTAATTTTCTCATATCAGTAAAAGAAAAATTTAATTCAATTAAAATACTTGATAAATATATCAGTGCTAATTGTTTAAAGATGTTTGGTAACTTAAATAAATTAAAACTCTTTAATGAATTATTTATTAAATTATATGATAAGAAACAATTAAGAATAATAACAGTGGATAAGTTAACTAAAGATTTTAATTTGCCACATTTGAAAAACATAATAGAGAATAACTCTATACTTAAAAATAAAACATATGTTGAATTTAATTATATAGAAGCATTAAAAGATATATTTAACATTATACCTAATGATTATAATATTAACTTTATTAATGTGGCTAAAGCACAAATATCTTTGTTTAATGATATTAATTATACAGACACAAGAGTGAAAGATAATATATATTATGTGTTAAATATAAGAGATGTAATCAAACCTAATGCAATATTATACAGAGTATGTGATGGAACATTTATATATGCAAAGGTTAGACCTACTACATATTCAATTTTAAGATTGTTTGATGGTGATGTTATAGAAATTAAAAATTCAACATACATTAATGGAGTCAAAGTTGTAGGCAAAGATGAAAAAGGAATAAATATTATAGAAGAAGATGAAAGTAAAAAACATTTTTACGTTGAAACTTATAATATTATATATAGAGAACCTAAGAATAATTATATTGAAAGCGAGGATTTATAATGGAAGAAAATATTTTAAAATTAGTAATTGAAATGAATACTATGTTTTATCCAAAGAAGAGTAGAAGGATCGAGAGTGGAGAATTTGGAATTATTAAAGCAAAAGTTATTAAGAGATTAGATGGCACAGAATACAATGATGACTATATTAAATTAAAAGGTATTTTTTGTGAAATGGTTTATCTTCAAGAGTATAAAGTATATTGCAAATTAGCAGAGAGTAATCCTAAATACGGAGATACTTATGAAGTAACATTTATTAATCCTAATGTTGAATTAAATAACAGAGAGCAACAGAAAAACTTCTTGAAAAATTTTGTTAATTCAAATGCAGTAGACAAGTTATTTGATGCATATGATGATGTTATATCTATCTTAGAAAATAAAGATATGGATAAGTTATGTGCAGTTAAGGGTATTAGAAAGCCAGTGGCAAGAAAAATATTATCATCATATGAAGATAGTAAAGATTATTCACAGATATATATTGAATTAGATAATGTAGGTTTAACTCATAATATGATAGGTAAATTAATGGCTCATTATAAATCACCACAGACTGTAATAGATGTGGTTAAGAATAGACCATATGATATGGTATCAATAGATGGTATCGGCTTCAAAACTGCTGATAACATTGCTCTTAAAGCAGGAGTTGAATTATTTGATGAATATAGAATTTGTGGCTTTATGGAATATATATTAGAAGAAAGTGCAGAACTAGGCAAATCATACTTATATTATACTGATTTAATATCAAGTGTATATAATACAATTGGCAATGTACCTAATGATGTATTAGTCAAGGTTGCTACAAAATTAATTGCAGAAAATAAAATTGTATTAAGAGATAATAATACAAAGGTATTTCTTAAAAAATATTATGAATTAGAAATGAATATATATAAAGAATTATTAAGATTATATATAGGTTATACTCCAACAGATGAACCAGTATATGAATATCATCCAAAGCCTTTTGTCATAAGTGACGTAGAAGAAAAGATTAAGGATATAGAAAAGAAACAAGGTTTTGAATTTACAGACGAACAGAAAGATTTCATATATAAAGGTATTAACAAGAATGTAATTGCTTTAACTGGTGGAGCAGGATGTGGAAAATCTTCAACTGCTAATGCAATTACTTCATTATTCAAGAATAGACTTATAACATGCGTTGCTTTAAGTGGCAAGGCATCTGTTAGAATAACAGAAGCAACTGGATTACCTGCTCAAACAATCCATATGGCATTAGGTTATGAGTTTGGTGGATTTGTTTATAATCGTAATAATAAATTACAAACTGATATTGTTATAATAGATGAAGCAACAATGATTAACGGAACATTATTCTTACAGTTATTAGAATCTATCCCAACAGGAGCAAAGGTTATTATAATGGGTGATGTACAACAGTTAACTCCGATTGGTAATTGCCAAGTATTTGCAGATATATTGAAGAGTAAGGTTATAGATGTTGTTAAATTGACTAAACCACATAGACAAGCATTAAGAAGTGGCATAATACCTACATCAATTGATGTGGCAAATAACAAACAAATATTTGATAGTGATTTTGTTGGCAATACTATTGTTGGTGAATTACAAGATATGGAGTTTGATATATTTAATGATGGTGATATTGTAGATTCAGTGGTTGAACACTTCAAAAAAGAAATGAAGAAGTGGGATAACAATATTATGAATGTACAGATTACTACACCAATGAAGTCAAGAGGTGATGTTTCTTGCTTTAATCTGAATACTATTATACAGAGCATATATAATCCTATTGATGAATGGCATAGTGGAGAAGAAGTGTTTGATGTTCCTATTGCTAAGGATAAGGTGTATCATATTCATGTAGGAGATAAGGTTATCAACACAAAAAATAATTATAAAACTGTAGATATATATGATAACGAAGTTCCTATAAAAAATGGCAACATAGGTATAATAACTGAAATGTCAGATTCAGGTTGTGTTGTTGATTTTGAGAACATTGGTAAAATAGTATTAAGTAAATCAGAAATGAAAAATTTAGAATTAGGTTATGCAATATCGGTTCATAAATGTCAAGGCAGTGGATTCATTTCTACAATTGTAGCAATGAATAATGGTAGTTATCTTATGAATAACTGTGAGTTATTGTATACTGCATTGACAAGAGCAATTAAATATTGCGTTCTTGTAGCAGAAAATAAGACTATACGAATGGCTATAAGTAAGCATGAAACAAATAATAAGCAGACTATATTATCAGACATACTTATTGAGAACAAAAATAAATTCAAATAATTTTAAAATAAGTGTTGACAAGATAGATGTTATATAGTACAATAATATTGTCGATAAAGATGATTCTAAAAAAATTCTTTTATTTTTTTTCGAACCACTTATGCGATAATGTCGGGCGGACATTTATAAAGAGAGGATTTCATTCCTCTCTTTTTTTCATTCATTATTTTAGTATTACAGTTATATTCATATATATAAATAAATAATTATTTGTATTTATTATTAATTATATCCTTGACAAATGATAATACATAATATATAATAAAAAATATAAAATATCGTATGTCGTAATGATAAAATATTTTATTATTATTTCTAATAAGTATTTATAAGTATAAGAAAGGATGATTATATGAATGAATCACTGTATGAATTAAGTGAACAGTATAAGGAAATACTGTATATGTTAAATGATCCAGAGGAAGATGAACAAGTAATATTAGATAGTCTTGAATCACTTGACTTTGACATTGAACAGAAAGCCGAAAACTATGGCAAGATTATTAGAATTTTAGAAAGCAATGCTAAGGCAGTTAAAGAAGAGAAAGAAAGATTACTTGAAAGAGAAAAGCATTTAGAAAATAAAATTAAATGGCTTAAAAACAATATGAAAAATTGTATGTATAATATGGGAAAGAAAAGAATAGATACAGATTTATTTTCTTTTTCTATATGTAAAGCAGGTGGCAAACGTAAATTGACAATGGATGTACCTATTGATAAAGTTCCAGAAGAGTTTAGAATAAAACAACCAGACTTAGCAGATAATGATAAACTAAGAGATTACTTAAAGAAACATGGTATGGAAGGTGATGATGGTTCAGTTAATTGCGAATGGTGTCATTTAGAACCACAGACAGAATACCTTAGAATGAAATAGTTTGAACGGAGAATGAGATTATGAATGATAATATGTTAAACAATGATGATGTAGTATATACAGTAAAGGAAGTAGCCGACATACTTCATGTCAATAAAAATTATGTATACAATTTAATAAACAAAAATCTTATTCCAGTTATGAAATTTAAATCATATAGAATAAGAAGAAGTTCGTTAATTAAATTTTTAAATGAGTATGAAAATGTTGACTTATCCCAAATATAGTAAATTCCAAATTCATTTGTTCTCAATTTGTTCTCAAAAAAATAAATATTTTTGTGGATAAGTTGAAACAAATGAATACAAATAAATTTTTGCTATTAAGAATATCCTTTATTGACAAGGGTTTCAGAGTATAGTAAAATAAATATAAATTTAATGGAATACTGACTAATAGATTGGGTAACAATCCTATGGTTGGTGCTACTGTTGCAGTTGCTGTTGCTGTTCAGGAAGCGTTCGATAACGGTAAATGCTAGGGTTTGAATAGATTGTTTAAATAATTAATCAGATGTTTGACAAATGCTTGATTAATAAAAGTATCAAATGTTCTCATGGTGTTCTCATAAAAATATTTTGAGAACACACTATGAGAACATGAGAACAAACTATTTACAATATGACATTATTCATTTACAGATATTGAATTTAATATGTTGTTGTTCTTATTAATCATTTCATCTGTAAGATGAGTGTAGATGTTGAGAGTGGTTTCTACATTTTTATGTCCTAATCGAACTTGTACATACTTTATATCTGCTCCTGCAACCAGCAAGTTTGTAGTATGTGTATGTCTAAGAGAATGATAATCCCAGTTAGGCATATTTAATTCATAATGAACTATTCTACCACAGTGTTGCATAACTCTTGGTTGAATATATTCACCACATTCACGTCTGCTAAATGGGTGTACTTCAATGGAATCTTCACTTCGTTCTGTTGACAGTACACCTTTACTGTTTTTATAAAGATGAACATAATATTTACCATAAAATAATTTATCTTTCTTTTGTTGTAGTTTTATTTTTTGTAATAACTTAAATGTTTCATCATCTAAATCTATAACTCTTTTTGATTTATATTTGGGAAGAGAGTAGTACCACTCATTATTAGTATTGCATTGTATTTGATTATTTATTGTGATTGTTTTAGCATCTTCGTTAAAATCATTTATATCTAATGCAAAGGTTTCTCCAAGTCTTAATCCACAATTATATGCTAATATCAAAGGTAAGTATTGAGAAGAGCCATATGGAAAACGATTGATGATTGTCTTAAAATCATCAGGCGATATGACGTATCGTTCTTTCTTTCTTGATTTCTTTTTTGATATTGCATTTACGGAAGGTAATTCCACATATAACATTGGATTATTATTTAATATCTGTAAAGGTTGTATGGCATACCTGAATGATTTAGATAGTATTCCCTTTAATGATAATAATGTATTTCTCGAAAAGCCATCATTAAATCTATCATTAATATATTGTTGTAATACAATAGGAGATATGTTATTCAATCTATACATACCAATGTATGGTACAATCAAATTCTTTATTTTTTTTCTATATCCTTCTACTGTAGTTGCTTTTAAATTGGTTACACAATATTCATCTAACCAGTAATAAAGATAATCAGTTACAGATAAATTATCTATCTTAGATGTATTGACTATTGAACCGATATTATTATATTCATTCTGTGCTTTTGTTCCTTCCTTTATTGCTTCACCTTTTGTTTTAAATCCACTTCGAGAGATATATTTCCTCTTTCCATTTTCGTTAGCAATCTCAAAGCGATACTGCCAAACATTTCCTCTTTTAGTTATTTGTAATGTTTTCATATATAATAACTCCTTTCTTATTTATGAGAATATTATAATGTATATATATGTAAATGTAAAGATAAATATATAATAAAAAGTGTTGACAAATGAAAAAGACTATTATATAATATTATTATACATTATAAATATACACACGATTAATAATATATATGCAAGCAATATCGCATATATGATATGAAAGTGAGGAATATTTACACACAATGAAAAACTTAAAGAAAGTTGTAGTTGGTACAGTTATATTAGGAACTGGTTTAGGTTTATGTAATTATACTAACTGCAACACACCAAATAATACAACGTATTCATCAGCCAAAAAAACTATTTCTACAATACAACCTACAAATAATAATGTAGAACAAAATGTAGAAACGCAAGTAAATGTACAAACTGATACTATCAATTGTCAAAGCGATATAAAAGCACCTGACGAACCTTTGATAGATGGATGGACAACAGATAGGCTTAGAGTACGAATTGAACCAAATATTAATTCAGAAGTATTAGATGTATTAGAATATAATACTTATATTCAATACAATAATACAAATGATAATGAATGGCTCAAAATAAATTATGAGGGAAAGAGTGCATACATTTGTGCGAAGTATGTAAAAAATGAAGAACAACCAATAGTAACACCAACACCAAAGCCGACTTCGACACCTACCCCTACACAAAGTCCGACTAGTAAACCAAGTAATACAGTTACCATACCACACACAGCTAGTGGATTTAAGTCATATATGAGCTATCGAAAGATAACTAATAAGAAGTCTAAGCAATATATATTACAACACACAGAAGCCTATACTGGTACATATGGAATACGACAAGTAAATGGTAGATATTGTGTTGCAGTTGGTACATCTGTACATGCAGACATTGGACAGTATGTGGATATTGTTCTTGACAATGGAACAATCATACCTATCATTGTTGGGGATATTAAAGATGATAGAGATACATATTCAGACAATATCGTTACATCTGCCAATGGTTGTTGTACAGAATTTATAATTGATGAAAATGAATTAGATAGTAAAGCAAAACGTTCTGGTGACATATCATCATGTAACGATGGTTGGAATACTAAGGTACAGTGTTTCAAGGTATACGATACAAATATTTTTAACAATTAGTAACTAGACAATGTGTTTTTTATAATGTATTAATAACGAGGGAGTGTGATTGAGAAAAATGATAATCGCATTATTAGGAAAGAGTTGTTCAGGGAAAACAACATTAGCAAAAAGATTAAAATTATTTGGCATAAACCAAATACCTATTTATACTACAAGACCTAAACGTATAAATGAAAAGGAAGGTCTTGAGTATATCTTCGTTAATAAAGAAAAGTTTATTAGTTTGATTGATGATGATTTCTTTATTGAAACATCATCATATCAAATTAATGAAAGTACCGAATGGTATTATGGTATACCTAAAGAATCGTTAAAGGCAAATGGAATAATGATAATGAATCCGTTTGCTTATAAATATATCAAAGAATTATATAGAGATAAAATCTTTGGTATATATCTTAAAGTATCTAAAGAATCATTAATTAATCGACTTCATAAAAGAGGTGATGAGTTGTCAGAATGTGAAAGAAGATTAAAGGCTGATGATGATGACTTTGAAAACTTTGATGAAGAAGTTGATTTAATTATCAACAATGATAAGTTAAATGTTAAATTTGTTGAAACAATTATATTAAGCATATGTAATTTATTAATGCTAAATCCAAGTAAGTTATTTAAAGATTAAACAGAGAAAGGTCAGATGCATATGAATGTATACGTTAATTTCAATGAAGTCTTTGATGATAAAACTGCAATATCAAGATTATATTGTGAGAAATGTGGAAAGTATATTCCACCAGAGGATATAATAAGCAATGATTACTATGAATTAAATGTCCAACCAAATGTAATAAGAGAATGGTTGGAGAACAAAAAGTTTTATGAGAAGTATTTACCTTTTGAAAAAGGTTCGTATGAGGTTTTAACAACATTGCATAATTTAAATTTTATAATAACTATATTTATTCCATACAATAAATACAATGCAAATAAATATAAGATAGATTTAATAAATAATAAATTGCCATATTGCAATGTTAATGTATTACGTTCAGATAAACCTAAAGAAGTTTTATCAAATTGTATATATATTGATAATTCTAATACATACGAATACTCAAACACTACACATAAAATATCTATAGGATATGATGATAAAATAACAAATAATTTTAGAGGAAAGGATTGGTATGATGTGTTGAATTATTTAGTACATCAGACCATTATTAAATAGTTGAATGGAAGGATTAAATATTGGTAATCAAATATACTTTGTAAGATTAGATGAGATACTTAATTTAACAATTAGATATATAAAAGATAATATTATTGTTGGTTGCGATACTGCAACTAAACAAGCATATCTTATTGACGTTGATAAGAGTGAATCAAATATCTTTTACAGTATATCTAGTGCAAAGAAATATCTTAACAGTATATGATGAAGATGAAATGGAGAGTGCATTATGGGGAACGTAATAATTTTAGAGCAGACAACTAAAACACCAATTACATTAATCGGTAAGATGGCAGGAGTGTGTTATGGTTCTGATGTGGAAGATGATACAAAAAATAGGAATCGTGGAATTGATTGTATTAATAGTGGACATGGAAGAACTTTAGAATATCCTGAAATATATATGATTATTGATGGTTATTCTGCAAGAGTTATGAGAGAGTGGTACACACATATAGCAGGTAGTCCAACAAGATTACAGGCAAGTACAAGATATATTGATTATGAACATGGATTTGATTATGTAACACCACCTAAGATTAAAAATAATAAAGATTGTAATAAAGTTTATAAAAGCATGATGAATCATATTAAGATTTCCTTAGAAAAGTTAGACCAACTTGGAGTACCTAAAGAAGACTCTGCTATGGGATTACCACTAGGTATGACAACTAAAGTTGTTGATAGAAGATGTTTAAGAAGTTTAGTTGAAATGTCACACCAAAGATTATGCACGAGAGCATATTGGGAATACAGACATTTGATGGTAGATATCATGGATGCTTTATCAGAATATTCTGATGAATGGAATTATATTGTGAATAGCACTAATTTATTTGAACCTAAATGCACATATTTAGGTGAATGTCCAGAAAAGAAATCATGCGGATATTATGTAAAAGGTTTGACAACAGATAAATAAGGAGAGAAAAAACATATGAATAATAATTATAAGTTTAAATTATATACAATTGGATGTCCTAAATGCAATATACTATATAAAAAATTACTCGCTAAGTATTCTTATTTAAATTTAGATGAGTTAAATAAACTATTAACTTTATGTTCAGACGAAGAAGAGATGATTGAAAATGGAATATCTATGTTGCCAGTATTAAGAGTGTATGATTTAAATGGTAACATAACAATGGATTTAGAATTTGATGATGCAATTGAATTTATAAAGAAACTATAAAAGTACAAAGGAGAGAAATTATATGATTATCAATTTGGATCTTGATAAAGACTTTGAAAATTGTTTAAACAAACTCAAAGTAAAATACGGAGAAGACTTTGATTATTTAAATGGCTTACATGAATCACAGTTAAACTTTTCCACATTCATTGATAATTTTATTGATAAGAATGTGGCTGATGTATCAATTGATGCTAATGCTAATGCACATCATAAAGATATAGCAACATTAGCAAAAGAGAAATGCAAAAGCGAAGATAAACTTCATGCCCTTAATAAAATCTTTTATGACATGAAGAAGATGTATGGATTAGAAATTGCTGAATTGTGGCTAGAAACAGAGTGGAGTGGTGCGTTTTACATTCATGATTCTTCATCTTCTACATTTGTTTCATACTCATACAAAGGAACAGAAACAGTAGTAGTTAAATATAAAGACAAATTACATTTAATTCCGTTTTCTGATTTGTATGAATTAGTTGAAGGTACAGAAGTCTTATTAAACAAAGAAGATAATGCTTATTGTAAGTATACTAACGATTTAGTTGTCTGGGATAAAGATGGCTGGACAAAGGTAATTAGAGTAATTAAGAAACCTAAAACTAAACCTTTTCATTTCATTAAAGCGAACAATGGTATGAGTGAGATTGTTACAAGTAATCATCCAATAATAACAACTAAAGGTGATAAAGAAGCAAAGTATATTACAACAGATGATACGTTATACACACAAGAGTTTAATCAATCTTTTGGTAATGTTGATACAATCTATTGCTTAGAAGAATTAAAAGGCACTAAGTTATTATTTAAAGGCGAAGCAGTTAATAGTTATACACCGAGAAATGAAAGAGGGCAGGTTTGTTATACTCAAAATGTAAATCCAATACAGAATGAGATTAAGTTAGATTTTGATTTTGGTTGGTTAGTAGGAATGATTATTGCTGATGGATTCAAAGGACAAAACACTATAGTTATTACTCAAAACAAAGGAGCAATATTTGATAACGTTATTAGAATTTGCGAAGAAAAGAATTATGGTTATAGTATATTTGGTAAACCTAATTCAAATGCTTACAACATTATAATTAGAAGCAGAGTATTTAAAGATATAATCGCACAATGTTTTATTATTGGTAAGAAATCAAAAGATTATCGTTTCCATAGCGATATTCTAAAATATAATAAAATATTTTTAAAAGGTATTATTAGTGGAATACTTGATGGAGATGGAAGTTTAACACAAGCTCAGGGAAGAAGAATACATTTAAGAACGACTTCCAGAGCATTAATGAACCAATTAGCATTTATAATCAGAATGTTTGGTTATACAGTAAGAGAACAGACACCTAGTATATATAGACCTAATGATTTAATTCAACAGAAAAATTATATATATCATGTAGCATTTACTCCATACAAGGATGTTGAAAATTTTGATTCAATTAAAATCAGAGAACATAATGTTGAATATACATCAAAAGAATTAGAGGGCAGATATACAAATGGTAAATATAGTTTTGGTTATGGAGAAAAACCAGTATCAAATAATGTTGTCTTAGATGAAGATGATGATAAATATGTTTATGACATATCAGTTGAAACAGGACATTTCATTTGTAATAACATATTATCCCATAATTGTTATGCGTATGATTTAACACGATTAGCAACAGAAGGTTTATTTTTCTTAGAACATTACAATAATCAGCCACCTAAACATCTTACAACATTTATAGATGATACCATAGAGTTTGTTTCATATTTCTCTAACAGGACAAGTGGTGCGTGTGGTTTACCAAACTTCTTGTTATGGTGTATGTACTTTTACAATAAAGATATAGAGAATGGATATTATATTAAAGATAAGGACTATTACCTAAAACAAACGTTTCAAAAATTTATTTACAGAATCAACCAACCTTTCATGCGATTAGATCAATCTGCCTTTGTTAATTGTTCTATATTCGATAAGTATTATTATAATGCTTTGTTTGGTGGAGTGGAATTTCCAGACGGAACGTTCGCAGTAGATTATGTAGATGATTTTATAAAGATTGAAAAGATATTTATGGAAGTTATATCTGACATAAGAAGTGAGAATATATTTACATACCCTGTTCTCTCATATAGTTTACTCAAAAAGAAGATGACTAAAGAAGAGTTGCGTGAAGCAGAAAAGAAAGGTATAGAAACAGGAGAGTGGAATATATTCGTTGATAATAAATTTGCACGTTGGTGTTCTGACCATAACATGAAATGGAATGATAGTAATTTCTTTATGTCTGATAATGTTGGCACACTAAGTAACTGCTGTCGCTTACTATCTGACACTAAGAAACTAGATGCTTTCATTAATTCAATTGGTGGTACAGCATTAAGTATAGGTTCAGTGAAAGTTAACACAATGAACTTAATGAGAATAGCCTATGAATCAGAACGTGATGAAGATAACTACTTAAAGATATTATATGATAGAACATTATTATGTTGTAAAACATTAGATGTACAAAGACATATCATACAAAGAAACATTGAGAAAGGATTACTACCTAACTTCTGTGAAGGTGGAATAGAACTTTCAAAATGTTATTCAACAGTTGGTATATTAGGTTTATATGAAGTTATAGAATACTTTGGATATATTGAGAAAGATGCGTTTGGTAATGCTTATTATACTGATGAGGGTATGAAGTTTGCAGAAAAGATATTTGAAGTTATCAATTCAGTCAAAGATAATTTTACTGATAAATATAGCCTAAATGTTGAGAGCGTACCAGGTGAGAACTGTGCAGTAATCCTTGCACAAAAAGATAGATTATTATATAACGACAAAGGATTTGATAAAGATATATACTCAAATCAATGGATTCCTTTATCACAGAAATGTACAATAGATGAAAAACTTAGAACAGCATCAATATTGGATGCTAAATGTAGTGGTGGAGCAATAGCACACATTAATATAGAAAGTAATTTCCCAACAACAAAAAGTGCATGGGATATGTTAAATTATATTGCTTGTAAAGATGTTATCTATTTTGCATTTAATACACGAATAAACGAATGTAAAAACCATCATGGATTTGTGGGAACAGATATATGTCCAAATTGTGGTGAACCTGTAATAGATACATATCAAAGAATAGTAGGATTCTTACAACCTGTACGAACTTATTCAAAAGCAAGAAAGAAAGAGTTCACAACAAGACAGTGGTATTCATACGCAGAATTGAAAGGAGAATAATTTTGATTGTAAAAAACTTAATCACTTATGATGTAGTACAATTCAAAATTCCTTCAATGGTTGTTGCCTTCTCACATTGTACTTTTAAGTGTGAGAAGGAGTACAACTGTAATTGTCAAAATAAATCATTGGCTGAGTCAACATCTATAGATATATCATATGATGATATATTGAAAGCATATGCAAATTCAAAGATGTGCAAAGCATTAGTGCTAGGTGGTTTAGAACCATTTGATGATTTTGAAGATGTATTTGAATTGGTATTATTATTCAGAAAATATTATAACGATCCTATTGTAATATACACTGGATATAACGAAGATGAAATAGAAGATAAGATTAAAAGAATATCTAATTGCAGAAACATTATTGTTAAGTTTGGTAGATTTATACCAAATCAGAAATCGCATTATGATAAAGTGTTAGGAGTTAGATTAGCAAGCGATAATCAATATGCTAAATATATAAGTCCTAAATAGAAAGTGAGGAATAAATATGGATTATATAATTGAAGTAACAAAAGATGAAAAACATAGAAAAAAAATAGAAGATGCTTTAAAAAAGAATAATGGTTACTGTCCATGTCAATTAAAGATTAAAGATAAAACAAGTCCTGATGGGTATTCGCAAGATACCAAATGTATATGTAAATCATTTGTTGAGTTAGAAGAAGGTTGGTGCCATTGTGGATTATATAAAAAACATATAATTAATAGAAATGAGGAGTAATAAAATAATGACTAATTTTGAAATGATTTTAAGGACAAATGAGAGCATAAGGAATGATATAATTTATCATATCGCTAAGGACTATTGTTTTGATGAAAAGGGCAGAGTAATAACAGATAAATGTACAACGGAGTGTCGATGGTATGATGATATAAACTGTACAAAAAGAACAGAAGAATGGTTAAGGAAAGAGGTAGAAGAATGAATAAATTATTTTTAAGTTTAGATGATGCTGTTTTAGTTGCTAAGAGAGAATTTAATGTAGACCCAGAGTTAGCACGACAAGAGTTTGAGCAAAAATGTTATATCACAGACAACCAATATGCAATTGGCTATCATGACGGACTTTATGATGCGATAGAAGCAATCAAGAACAAAGCAGAAAGCGAGGATTAAAAAAATGCAAGATAATAAATTTATACAGTTATGCAAAGATATAGTATGGAAATATGTAGACGAACATTTGGACAAGAGTGACGGAATACCATATTATGAGGTTTATTTAGTATGGTATTGCAAAACATTACAAAATTGGAAAGCGTTAGTTAGTACAACACTTCCAGATGGTATGTATTATGAGTTAACACTAAATGGAGATAAGCAAGAGTTATATTTAGACGCATATAAAAAATTTGAGAACAAATGCATAAAGTTAGAACGTGAGGTAGAAAGATGAGTGGTGGAAGTTATAACTACATATATAGCAAGCTATCAGAAGAATGTGAAAACAGAATGTATGATGCTGAAATGAATGACCTTATAAAAGATTTATGTGAGGTATTACATGACTTGGAGTGGTGGCAGAGTTATGACTCATCAGAGGAAACATACAGATTGACTTTAGAACGATTTAAGGCGAAATGGTTTAAGGGAGATAGGGAGCCGAGATTAAAAAAATACATTGATGACCAGATAGGTATTGTGAGAAGTCAGTTATACTCCATGATAGGTGAACCACAGGAAAGTGAGGAAGTATGATGAACCAATATGAGATTGACTATAAGCAAGGCTATGACAATGCTAATGATGAATGGTTGGAAAGAATAGACAAGATAAGAGCCGAGATAGAAAGAGAATGTTGCATAACAGTAGGACGAGGAAATGACCCTGCTATAACATTGCATGATGTGTTTAAAATTATTGACAAGTACAAGGTAGAAAGTGAGGAATAAGAATATGGGACTTGATTATCACGCAGTGTTAGTAAACAAAAATGGAATAGTTGAATATATCCACCATTGCGGAACATTACAAACCGAACGTGATTTAGTTAAATATTGGACTAAAGGTAGATATAAGGATGTTTGGGGTAATAGTTTTGTAGCAAAAAATCCTATAACCTTTAATGTTGGCGATAAAATAAAATAATGTTGTCGGAACTGTATAACGCAGAAAGAGAGGAATAACTATGGCAGATGTAAAAATACCTTGTGAATCTTGTATTCACAACAACGTTTGCAATGCAAAAATATACTTTGAAAAAACAAAGGTCGAAGCAACACACCCATACGTTAAAGTTACATTGGAGTGTACAGAGTTTTATGCGAGACCACACCAACGAGAAATTGAGGACCCATTAAATGATAGATTATATAGAAGCAGATAAGGAGGAGAATAATATATGATATTAAAAGAAAAAGAATTGACAAGTAAATATGATATTGTATATACCGACCCACCATGGAAGCAGAAAAAAGGAAATAAAAAGGCTGTTAGACCAAATACATCTGGAAATGAGTTAGATTATGACACAATGGAATTAGAAGATATTATACAATTTCATAAAAAAATATTCATCAATAATACTTCACAAAAACATAATATATTTATTTGGACAATAGATAAATATTTACAACAAACAGAAGATTTTATGGAAAATCAATTGGGTTATAAAAGACATGCAAGGATAATATGGGATAAAGTGACAGGCATTCCCACGGCTTTTACCATTAGATATGCACATGAATATTTATTATGGTATTACAAGAAAGGAAATATATTAATGCCTATTGAAGATAAAAGAGGTGTTTATTCTGATGTCATAATAGAGCAAGTTAAAAAACATAGCGAGAAACCAGAAAAGGCATATAAAATGATAGAGGATTTATTTCCTGATGCAAAAAAGTTAGAATTATTTGCACGAAACACAAGGAATGGATGGGATAGTTTAGGAAATGAATTATAGATATTAATCATCATAGAAGCGAATAAGGAGAGTGAAGAAGTATGACAAATAAAGAGGCAGTAAGCATGATTGAAGCAAAGTTAGAATGTCTGCAAAGAAGTACATCTGGCACAGACATAATGTGCAATGCTAGAGATTGTGATAACTGTAAATTGAATTATGCACAAGGCAACATAGGAGAGCAGAAAGAATGGTTAAGAATGGCGATTAATGCTTTACATAATCAAGCAAGAACAGGACATATTATATCAGTAAGAGAAGAAAGTAATGCCTATCCTTGGGATGATGATTATATAGAACCTTTATATGTGTGTTCTGAATGTAGAACTAGACTTCTACCTCAATGGGGTATAAGATATTGCGAACATTGTGGTGTAAAATTTGAGCAAATAAAGAAAGGAGAATAAAACAAATGGAAGATACTTTTGAATTAGAAATGATGGAGAAGATTGATAACAAGATTGAGTTAACTGAAAGCGAAATTGAAGACCTTGTATGGGGGTTTAGTATTGACACTAAGTATGGGGAGAATAGGAGATGGAGTCGAAGTGTTCAGAGCATTATTGATTTGAAAGGTAGATATTTTGCAATTGATTGGGAGGAAGGACTTACAGAATTACAAGACAATGCGTTTTATGAGCAACCTTATGAAGTTGTGAAAACAGAAAAAACAATAGTTGTTACTGAATGGGTAAAAAAAGATTTTGAGAACAGAAAGGAATAACACCTATCTAAAAAAGAAAGGATGATTTATTGTGAAACTTATATACATATCTCAACCAATGAAAAATAGAAGTGAAGAAGATATTCTAATTGAAAGACGAAATGCTATGGCTGATATATCTATTAGATTAGAGGGAGAGAAGTTTAGAGTATTAGATTCTTTCTTCGAACCACCTAGCGATATATCAAGAACAAATATTGAAGTTTCAATTCTTGGAGATTGCGTTAAAGCAATGTCTAAAGCAGATGTTGTATACTTCTGTCAAGGATGGGAACAATCAACAAATTGTACAGTAGAACATATTGTAACAGAATTATATCAATTAAGAGTTATGCATTATGATGATGAATATAATATCAAAGGTCTTGGTGAATTGATGAAAGATAGAATGAATGTAACTGATGGAGAGAAGAAATATTTAAATCAGATAGAAAGATAAATTTAATATTGACAAAAATCAAATTATATGATATGCTATGTTTGTTGATAAGTTGTTGTTACTACAATTAACTAACATATTTTTTGCTTTGTGGTTTGTTTTTAGTTGTAACACATTTTCTTTTTTTTATTTAATTTTATTTAATATTGTTTGTTTTGTTTTAAAAAGGACTTCTTCGATTAAGAAAGAAGTCCTTTTGTTTTAAATTATATCTAAACTAATAAGCACCCATATTAATACAAGGAGATTCATCTGTTAAAGAAAAGTCACCTGTTAAATCATCTTGAATATCTTCAAAACTAGGGTCTGCATAAATACCTGTTTCATCAACACTATTTATTTTAATTGTTAAAAAATATTTATTAATTAAACCATATAATTTTAGGATAATCTTTATATCCTTTCTTCCAAATAAACCATGCATAAGCAATGGCTCCAGCTGAATAGGAGGACATATCATTATTTCTATAACATCCTATTCTATTACTACTTACTACAATCCACTCTGGGGGATTTTCGTCAAATAACTTTCTTCTTCCTTTACTTTCTAAGAATGTTAATTTTAAAAACATTGCAACATAATAATCTTCTTCAATTAAATCTAACGAATGTTCAACAAATTCTTTGGCATACTTATATGGTGGATTTGTTATAATGTCCATATGTGGCATAGGCAATTCGGTTGTCTTTAAAAAGTCAATCCCCCCCCTACCATAACCTCTATCAATTAAGTCTGTTGAATAAACATTATATCCACGTTCTAACAAAACTTTAGATAAATTTCCTTCACCACACGCACACTCATAAATATTTTTATGAAACATAAACTCGTCTAATAATAATTCTAATGCTTTAGGGTCTGTTGCATAATAATCATTGCTTACTCTCTCGTAATTTGAATGGTTACTTGCACCTAATGATGTAAATGTGCTTTTTGAATTTCCTATCCAATCTTTATTCATAAAAAAAACTCCTTTATATTATAAAAAAAGAGAGCCAATTAAATTGACTCTCTTTAAAATAAATTATTTGTTATACTTTAATAAAGTTTTCCAAGTTAATTTTCCAGCAGTAAGTTCTCCATCACAATTAGATAAACCAACAACTTCTTTTTGATATTTCTTAATCGCCATATCAAACTTATTACCTGCAATTCCATCAACTGTACCACAATCATATCCTAAGATATTAAGATATTCTTGAATAATAGCAACAATTTCATTACGAGTATTTTTGTATTTAGATATTGTAATTGTTGCACCTAAAGTTTCATTGCCAACTAATCCATCAATTGTTATATGACGAATCTTTTGAAATTTTTTAACGAAGATTTTATAAGCGACTTTACGTTTAAATTCAATCCACTTGTTATAATCATCAACAAAAGGTTTAGGACATATCTTATGCGTTACATCATAATGTCTTACAAGATTAGCATAAGGTATATTGTATTCAATCATTTTATCACTTATTAAATCACATGCTAATGATAATTCACTATTAGTAAAATCACTAATACCATTCTTTACAGTATCACATAATTCAAAACCAATAGAATTTTTATTTCTACATGCGTTGTAATAAATATTAGCACCACAATGATATGCTATATATTCATCAGGCACAGATTTTGTTATAGAATCATCATCAATAAAATAATGAGCAGAGGCTTTAACAATTTCTCTTGCAAAATATTTAGCATTGTTTTCATCTGAATCACCATCATTAGCAGTATAATGAACTACTGCAAATTTTATATCTTTCTTATTTCGATAATTACCATAATTGTTTCTGTTAGCAATTAATGTTTTAATTGTGTAAGCCATAACATCAACCCCTTTATAACTTACTATTCAATTTTATCTGTTTCATCATCTCTTAATCGTTGCAATACATTCTTTAATTTATCTGGAATAGGAATTATTTCACCAGTGTTTTCAATAATAGATATTCCCTCATTGCAAATAAAGAACATAATAACAATTTCTCTGATTGGTAAATTAATCACATTCTGTAAAGCAACACAAGCAATAACAAAAGTTAACATAATAACCTTTTTTAATATTCCTCGAAAACCAACAGATGAGGATAACTCATGTTTATACATTGCTTTAATTACGCCAGTTCCATAATCAATTACAATCAAAGTAATAAGTGTACTTAATAACTTATCCCATCCACCAAGAAAGTAGCAAATAATACCACCAATGTAACCAAATGCAACACTTAATCTGTTAAACCATTTTGACATTTCATTTAACATTAAATAACCTCCCTCTTAGGTTATAAGTTTAATACACTAAAAAACTTTTCAGCTTTAAACTTATCCCCATAACAATAAACATTGCAATTATTAATAGTTTCATTTCGAGAAAATAATTTTAATAAAGAATTATATTTCCCTTTTATAATCACATGTCGATCATTATATGAATAAGGTTCAACATTAAGTTTATTATTTTTAAACTCTATGTAGAATATTCCCCCTCTTTCGTCATCAATCTCAACCTGAATATAATAATCTTCATGCAAATTATTTACATCAATCATATATATAAGTGAAGCCAATATGAAAAACTTTTGCGTAAACGATAACTCCAAGTCAAAATTATTAGTCATTCAATCACTCCCTTATTCCACATAAGTGTTAAACACGTCAGCCAAAGCAGTACGTTTATTAGAACCATCAGGATATTCATTAGCTATTATTTGATTTCCATTTGAATCATAATACCAACCATCAGAATATAATCCCCAATTGTATGTTCGGTATTCATGGTATGAATAATTTATTCCATACTCATCAAATAAATCAATCATGTCTTTAACCCATTCAGTAGCATTAGTTAAATTATTATTAGTTATCAAATGTCCGTTTACTCCAAACTCTCCACAATATAATTCAACATTATTAGATTTAGCCCAATTAATATATTTGTCTAAAGTATATCTTAAATAATCTTTATTAATTGTAAACAGATGAGTTGCTTTTAAATATTGCATACCAAATTTAAGATTAACAGTAGAACTACAATTACTAAATTTCACATACACTTTAAATTTATATTTATAACCATCTTTAAGAACTAAATTACTTCTAGTATCATTCATATACAACTGATATGATTCTGTAACATCAGATAATTTAATTGATGCTAAATGCGAATTATTATGTTTCGTTGAAGTATCGTAACTCCATGCATTACTTGATGTAGATGTTCCCATATTCCAACCATAAATAGTAGTTGATGATTTAACATAATCTGTATTATATATTGTTTGTATATAATTTTCATCAGAATCATATTCTTCAATTTCTAAATCGTCAATATAAACAATTGAATTTGAACCAGCATTATAAACAGATAATACCCAAAAGAAATGGTCACCTTTAGTCGTATCTCCAACAATATAATCACTTACTAATTGTTGCCAACCAGAAGAAGTATAACTATAATTATTGATTGTATTATACCATGTTAAAGATTTATAAGACTTCCCACCTCTTGATATAGCAATATAATCATTATTATATTTTATTAAATTAGTTGAATTTCTATTTTGGTCACAAAATGCAGATGGTTCATACCAATGAAAATCATATAAAACTTTTTCATCATCTACTAAACGTGATGAACTAGGAAAGTCATAATATGTTACTGTAGTTCCACTACCACTAACCGTTCTTAACATACCAAAAGGTCTTTGCAAAACAATAAATTTATTAGTATCAATTGCCCTAATACCATCTATAATATCTTGAACGTAATCATAATAATTATCTAATGGGATTGTACTATCTGCGTTATATGGCAAGAATGGTTCATTCAATAAATCATATCCAATCATAGCTGTATTATTTTTATATCTTGTTGCAACTGCTACCCATAAAGCTTTTAATCTATCTCGATATGCTATTGCTTCTGAATCAGAATCATATAATCTACAATTGCTAGTATTTATAAATCCACCTTGTGGAACATGAATACTTAAAACCATACCAATATTATTATTAGCACACCAAGTAAGATTTTGGTCTAACCAATCCCAGCCTGTTTGCTTGTAAGTATATGGGTTATCATCATCTTCAAATGAAGCATAATGTACATAAAATCTAACAGCATTAAATCCATAATTTTTTAATTCTACATACGAATCACTATTAGTATATTTATCATATGGTGTAGCATTTAGTAATTTATTCGCCCAACAGTTATTGCCTATACCTATACTTCTTAATCTAGGTACATGCCATTGCGTAGCTCCTAATGTAAAATTACTATCTGACATATTATCTGACATATTACTTAATTCATTTTCAATAGTATTTATTTCGCTTTGTATTTTACTTGAACTCCATGTAGTTAAAGAAGAAGAACTACTATCATTAATATTACTTGGTGGAGTATAGGTGTCAGGCAATGCACCTATTTCACTTGGAGTGTATGTAGGTTTTGTAGAATTTTTCGCCCAAGCAGGAACATCAGACGCAGGTAATTCTGTGGGAAAATAATTCATAGTATAATTTTTTATCTGTTCTACAGTACATTTTTCAGCATTTCCACCTGAATTTTTATCTATAACAAACGCATCTGTATTTTTTAAATTAGACGTTAGATTTAACTCATGTATTTCTTTAGCCATTTATATCCACCTCTTTTCATGATATATTTAAATTATATTTATTCATATATGATTCTTCATAATTTATAAAAGCCAAGTCGTTCTTTAAAACATTCTTTTTAAAATATAAATGATTAGAAGCATATCCCATACTAAACTCTCCTTCATGTTCCACTACATATGAATGAAATGATATTTTCTTTGTACATTCATCATATTCAACCTCATACATTCTGTTATCTGGAAGAATTGGTATTTCTAACAATGCTCTAAATCCCTTTCTTGTGCTTGAATAATCAATTATTTTAACATCATCTACACTTTTAATAAAATTTAAATATGTTATAAAATTTAAATTTACATAATGCATTACAATCTGTCTTGATAATGCTAAAAAATATTGCGAATCCATTATATTTTCCTTATGCATTAATACTCACCAATCTTTCGAATTAAACAATCAATGGAATAAACTTTATATTATCCCAAGAAAAACTCAATGTACAGTTTCCTAACACATTATATTTGTTTATTCCATCATGTAATTTCAACCAATATATATTTCCATTCCAACCTAAGTTATTATAAGTTACTAATGATTTAATTGAATCATTATTTGTATCAGCATAAACTAATTGCTTACGATTATCAACTATTATGTTTGTTCCAATAAACGGACATTTAATTTTAAATGTATTGTACTTATCATTAGAATAATCCACACATTCAATAGATATAACTTCGTTAACAACTGATGGAGTTATAGTTAATATTGGATATATTTCTTGATTATCACAAGCATTAACATTTATTTCAATCATTGTTTGCACACCATTAATGATATAACTTTCACTTGTTTCATGAACCATAACATATGCACTGTCACTAACAAATGTAAATGTTAATCCTATAATATTATCATCATTTGCTCTATATATAACTTCTGTAAAAGCACCTGATAACATAACATAATTAGAATTATCATCATATAATCTTAACTCTTTTATATCATTTACGAACAACCAATTGGTTATAGATAATTGTTCATAATCACTAATAGCCGAACCATCTTTTTTAATTAATGTAAATGTAAATGACTTGGCATCATTATAATTAAATCCTTGAAATAACCCTTTATCTGTTGCAGTTATTCCAATATCAATATCTGTATATTCATTTATATTATCAAAATTACATAACATTAATGAATCAGATAATACACTTGATAAACTAATATTATTAAATTGAATTGAATTAACAATCATATTAATCACCACATTATAATAGTTGGTTAGGACAATACTTATCCTAACCAACTATAATTATTATTTATTTAATTGTGTTACATCTTCTTTTAATACCTTTTCTTTTAATACCTTTAATTCAGACTCTTGCCTTGCAACCACATATCTTGTTGCGTATAGTTCCTGTTTTAATAAAGCCAATTCTTTTGATAACTCACTTATTATATATTCGCCTTGCGACATTTCCTTTTGTTCCATATCAACTATCCTTTCTTAACTTATTTAAATCATTTCTTAATTTAGTTATTTCCTCATTCTGTTCTTGAATTGCTTTTACAAGATAAGGAATTAATCCAAAATGATTAATATTTTTTATTGTAGAACCATCTTGTTGTTCAACTTCATAAACCACACGAGGTATAACTGTTTCTAATTGATTTGCAATAAATCCTACATCAACATGCTCATCTCTATTTTTCCAATCAAAAGATTTTAATTCAATTTTATTTAGAGTATCTGTTGCACTAACAGATGTATCTTTAATATTCTTTTTTAACTTAATATCACTCGAAACATCACCGTAATGGATTGAACCAACTAGTCCATTGTCAAAGATTAATTTTAAATTAGCATTTGCATCATTATTAATCTGTATAATACCCAAACTTGTTACACAAGGAACTCCATTAGAATATACTTTTCCTGTTGATGCAATATTTCCTGTTGTCTTAATTGCACAAACAACATTAGGTAATGGATCACTATAATTACTTCCACCTGCATACGAAGTATCAAAACGAGATTCGCCATGACTTCTTATGCCTTGTGTTGTTTCAACATATCTATTGGCAATAAAATCTCCGTCAGTAGAAACAGTCATATAATTATTATATACATGACCTGTATTAGTTTCTTTTTCAGAAGGTGTTCTATAAAATCTTGCTGAATCTTCGTGTAAAACTAAATTTCCTCTACCAATCATATCATCACCACTAGATGGCTGATAATAATTAATTCCTGCTGACAATAACAATTCACCTGAAGCTATAGTAGTTGTTAAGTTCATACCATCTGATGTATTAGAAGATCTACCTTCAAGCATATTATATGGAAAAGATTGAAACACAGATATATATGCCCCATCAAATCTATTAATGGTTACTCCGTTATCAGGAGATTCTAAAGCACCCCATGATATAAATTTACTTTCTGGCTCCCAAATTCCATTTGGATAATATGTTGAATCTAATAGATGTTCATAATAATCAAAATTAATTTGTCCACCAAATGTAGTTTTACCATCTGAATCAATCGAAAAATATGGAGATGAAAAACATCCATTAACTAAATCAACAATCATTCCTTTTCTTGTATTATAATGAATTGCATTATAAGTAACGTCTGCACTCTGATTATACCTACTTTCTACAAGTTTAGTATATTCAGAATTATAACTTTTAATAATTCCACCATTACCACTAGAACCACCAATAATTGTTCCTGTAAAGTTAATATTTCTAGCAAATAAACTATCTGTATCAATTTTACCACCATCAATAATAGTTGTTCCATATAAATATATATCCGAACCTGCAACATCAGAAGGTGAATAATTCCATGCAGTAGGCATTACACCTCGTTCTATTTTAAACTTTTCAAATGAAACCTTCGTTCCGTTATGATTATTAGTATCTACATAACACTGTACTTCATAATGAGTAGTAGATAATCTTATCGTTGAATATGAAACAGGATTATGTTTAATTATTTCAACGTAATAACCTGTAGCAGAATCATAATTAGAATATAATGATGTATTACCTGTTTGAATAATCGAACCAATATCACCATTTGAATTTAATATTGGACATGTAGGAGATATGGCATCATTAATTTTAATATATCCACTAATTGTATAAAACTCATAGTCCGTAGATATATCCCATATAATATCATTACAACATACATTTATAGGATAATAATTGTATGATGATATATATGATGAATTATTACAATTAATAATTAATGTATCATAACTACTTTCATGCGACCATACATCAGAACTAAACACATCATTAACACAAAAACGATTTACACCATCTTGTTCATCTATATCATATTGAGAAGCATACCAATTTAAAGACGATATATTACCTTTTTCAATTTTAATCCAATCAACTATCATGTTAATTCCACTTGATATGCCAGTTGTAATATAAAAATAACCTGTACATTCAACAGTTGGTGTTACACATATCTGATACAAACCATCTTCATAACCATCTTTAATAACTGTATTACTAAAACTTAATGTAGGTGTGTTTGTAGTAGAAGTTGTATAATTAAAATTAAATCTGATTCCATTTGCAGGAGTGTAATAAGCACCATTTGAATTAGAACATTGTAATGTTATGATATACGTTTCATTTGCTTTCATATTTTCACTTAAATAAAAATATGAATATGGTACATTATTACTATTAGTTGTATAACTAACTAATGTTGGTATCTTGCTATGAATAACTATATTTTTATCTGCATAATCAAGAACACTATTTATATTACTGTATGTAACTAAACCATTTATATCCACCTTATCAGCATTTATCTTAATCTGATTGGCTTCTGAATTAATCTTATTAACTATAGCAGTTATTCCATCATCAGTAATTGATAATGAATTTACATTGTTACCACTATTAACTAACCATTCAAAACCATTAGCAGTTTGCATTGCTTTACTTGCAACAGAAGATATTTCCATACCAACTATATCAGTTGATTCGTCATATATTGAATTAAATGATGATAACTTAGGACAACTTATATAACAACTTCCACTTCCTGTATAATTAAATTGTACTTGAATAGCACTTGTTGTACTTGAAGTTGTGATAGTTCTTTCAAGTAATGTCCATGAGGAATTAGTTCCTGTAATAGATGTTGTAGTGCTTTCACTAATCATACTTCCATCAACAGTTGAAGTTTTATAATTAGTTAGTTTAATATTAACATTACCACTTGTAACTTTATAATATACTTTAAAATAATATGTTGTACTAGGAGCAACATTGTATACAAATTTTTCTGCAATTGCATTTCCACCACTAACATAAATAACTCTGTTCTCTGGTGATGAAGAAGTTCTTTTAAATTTTTCTGTTGGATGTATACTGAAACTTCGTAAATTGTTTCCAGTAGTTTCCCATTCCAAAGGATAAAACGAAAAGTTACTATCTAAGAATAAATTATAAGTTGAATCTCCATTTAATATTGTTCTTGTTGCAATCATTTCTCTTTGCACAGATTCGGCTAAAGAAAGAAAAGAATTATAAAAACTTTCCATTCCAACTAATACACCATTATTATTAGTAAAATTAACTTTAGATTGTAACTCACTAATAGAAGATGAATTATTATTAATATCTGTTCTCATAGATGTTGTCTTAGAAACAATTGAAACTGTTGAATACAATATAAATACTTCTTGCGTATCTAATGGATTAGTTAAATCATTTGGATTATACAATTCGCATTTAATACTTGTAACATTATTACTTGGTGCATAATTTGTAGAACTTTCAGCATTAGACGAAGTGTAATACAAATTGTAATTAATATCACCATCTATAATTTCATTAGTAGATACATATATTTTAAATATACCTGAATAAGATGTTTTATTAATCTGTGGAGTAGCTGTACAACCATTAAATGTAATAGTTTGTGGTGTGCAATTTTTTGTATCAACGTTTCTAATTATTATTCTTGCACTAGGTTCAATCCAATAAGAATGAAGTATCTGACCACCATCTCCTTGCAATCCTTGTTTTGCTCGTGTCAGAGTGAATCGTTTAGTAATAGAAGTATAACCACTTTTACTTGCAGTTATATCTACATATCCAACATCAGCAGTCATTCCATTTACTGTAAATGTTCTATTGTTATTTGATGATGTTCCAGATATACTTGTTGTACTTATCGAATAAGTCCATTGAGAAGATATATCCGTACCTGCATCATAAATATACATTGTAGTAGTAGCACCAGTATAAACTCCATTTGCTCCGTTAACATCTGTAGGTACAGTATGTGAATCATTTGAAAGGAAAGCAGTGATACCATTATTTCCACTAGCACCAACAAAGGCTATTGCAAATGAGAAATACTTTGTAAAAGTTTTTCCATCAGCAGTAAATGTAATCTTAACTGAACCACTTGGAGTAGTAAGTAAGTTAGTTGAATTAAATGTTATTGTTGGCTCTGTTGTTGCATTGTTACTAATATTTGCAGTTAATCCAGTATATCCTGTTGCAACATTTGAATTATTACCACTAACTGTAACTGTTCCAATTTTAGTTATTGTGGTAGCAATCTTTGTTGAACCTTTATATACATTAATGTTTGTAGATTTACTTTCAGCATTTGCATAGTTAATTCCACCACTAAACATATCACTTTCATTTGATAATATAGCACTGTATGAATCTTCGCCATCTGTACCAACATACTTCTTCCATGTATAATCATTAAATGAATTAGATGGAGTAGAAGATGTGCTTACAAACATACCAACATAGTTACCAACAGTATCTCCATTATTAGCAGTAAACGATATGCCATCATTTGAATATTTAATATGCATGTAACTTGATACACCATCATTACCTTTGAATTGCCCCATGTCAACCCAACTACTTGTTTGTTCTACCCATATATAAAGATGTGAATTAACAACATAACTATCATTTTGATTTCCATTTGGATGTTCTGCAATTAATTCATTTAATGTATTATAACTTCCTAATATATTAATACTTAATCCATCTTTACCATTCTTAACTTTAATAATTGTTATTATATCATGCACTTCGTTATATTCCATAGAGCGACATCTGAACGATAATGAACTTGTACTATTAAAAATCAAAGCATTTTTAGGTATAGTTAAAACTTTACTATTGTTGTTATAATAACATTCTATAGTTGACAAACTTGTATTATATATCTTATTCCAACTAACACCACCATCATTACTGTAATGCCATTCTAAATCAGATAATAATATATTATTAGTAGAAGGTGTAAGAGCAATAGTTTCAGGTGAATATGTTTCTCCATCTTCTGAAATAAATACTTGTGAAGAACCACTAATTCTAATAACCTTAGCATCTTCTCCCTGAATACCTTGCAACGCAACACTAAAAGAAAAATACTTTGTAAATGTTTTATTATTAGCAGTCATAACAATTGGAATTGAACCACTTAAATCTCTTAATGAATTAGTTGTATTAAATTGAATAGTAGGAGATAAGGTATTATTATTAATAACTTTAGCAGTTAAACCTGTATAACCTGTACTTAATGTATTTGTTCCATTTACATTAGTATCTCCAATTGAATCAATCCTAACATTTATCTGTTCATTTCCATTTAAAACAATAACACTTGTTTCAGCACTATCAATCGAACCACCATTTGTTGTTCCTAAAAATGTAGCACATTCATTTGTTAATAAAATTGAATATGAATCATTACCTACAATCTTTTTCCAACTATAATCACTAAATGTAGTTGAATCAGAAGCATTAGAATCAACCAACACTCCCATGTAATCCCCAACTACTTCTCCGTCATTTGAAGTAAATGTTAAACCATCATTAGAATATTTAATATGAACATAAGTTGAATCTCCTTTATCGCCTTTTATTCTTCCTACATTTTTCCATGTTGAAGTTGAATTCGACCATACATATAAATCACCATTTACTAAATATCCATCTCCAACATTTCCTGTTGGATGTGCATTATACAATTCAAGTGTTGTATCAAAACTATCATATATATTAATACCTTGTCCATCTTTACCATTTTTTAATCTTGTAATTGTAATTGTATCGCTTATCCAACTTTGAGTATTATCATAACATTTAAAAGATACTGAATTAATACTTGAAGATAATACATTTACGTCTTTAGGTATTGTTAAAACTTTTGTTGAATTATTATAATATGGTAATGTAGATGAAGTAGTTGTATTAGTTAACTCTGTCCATGTAGTAGAACCCTGAACACAATAACTCCATTTTAAATTATTTAACTGCACACTTTGTATAATTGGTGTCAATGTTATAGTATCAGGAGTATAAGTATTGTTTTCCGTTGATACAAATACTTGTGATGATGGAACAATATTTATAGATGCTGATACAGTACCATCTGTAATTCTGCTAACTGTTACTTCACTTTGTCCTATCATGTTATTTCCATTTGCTGAATCCAACACTGTTATTCTATATACATAAGACGCATTGGCTAAACTTAATCCTGTAATAGTTATACTAGATGTTGATTGATAATCTACAGAACCACCAAATGACATATCTAATACATTGTTTAAATATCTTCGCCATCTATAAATATAATTTGAATTATTAACTTCCGAACCATTCTTAAATACTTTGGCAGTTAATGTAGTTGTATCATCATCTCGTTTTAATATTGTACCATTACTTGAACTAATTGATACATATAATCCCATAAAGTCTACAGTTTCGGCTATTGTAGAATATGCTTGCGATAATGTTTGATTAGTTTCATCAAAATAGATTTTACTTGCAGAGAACATTGTATCTCCACTGTTCTCATCATTTCCGTTGATAACACTAATGATACTATTTAAATTTAATTTTCCTGCCGATATTCCACTATATCCATTGCCACTATCTTGTAACATATCATTTTTTATACTACCATCTTGAATAAAACTTTCAGATAATCCTTCTGAATTTAATTTCATTCCTACTCCATTATTATCATAAACAATAATGCTATATACATCAGCACCTTCTTCTTGACCTATCTGTATACGAGGATTTCCATTGGAATCATTAACTAATAATGTATTATCACTTATTCTAAATCTTCCGTCTTTACTATGTATGAGAACATCATTAGTTATAATCTCATTAAATAAAGCAGTACCACCTTGAATAATAGATGTAACAAGATTAGTAATTAAAGCATCTTCAATTGTACAATTAGCAGTATTTAAATTAATCGTATCAGTATAACCACTTGTTATTCGACCTGCAATCAAATCATTTATTCTAGCGACCTCTGCGTTTAATTCTTCAAAGGTAACATTGAGTGGGAGAGTTGTACCTAACTGTTCTCCGAACTTTGATTTATAATAATTTGATTTAATAATTGCATTAATAAAATCTGTTGTAATACTTATATCCGTTGTTGAATTACCAGTGCTTCCAACCTTAATGGAGTTTTTACTTGAACTTAGAGATGAATCAAATAAACTAGCTAAATCATTTCTACCATTTAATGTATTTTGCATTGTACTATAACTAACAGATATTTCAGAAGATAAATCTTTTGGATTATATTTTATTTCTGTTATTCTTATTACAACTTGATAATCATCTCGTATACACAAATGTATAAAATTTGCCACATCAAAATTATTAATATAATCTTTAAACTCTGGAATAGATAATAAATTATCTAATGTAGTTGTAAATTTATATTGTGGTTGCGATTCAATATATAATTGAGTAATTGCATCTTGAAATAATTCATATGCAGTATCAACCTTTTCTGATTCTGTTTGAGTTTCAGTAGTAGTAATATTTTCATTTGAATAATCTGTGTCTAAATATAATAATTTAATATTAGATATTTCAGTTGATGTTAATCCAAATCTAGGATTATCCATAGCAACATCTGATATAATTCCTAATCTTGTATTATTTGCTATATCGTATTCATCATTTAGCAATTCAATTTGTCCTGTTTTCTTGTTATATTCATTAGTTGCATTATTTAAATTATTTTGTATTTCAGTATATCTATTATAATATACTGTGTAATTACTTTGAGAAAAATGTTTTCCCTCTAATGCTGATGTAACTAATAAATAATCTCTATAGTATTGTTCATATAATGCACGTTGTATTCTAACATTAGTTGCATTATCATATGTTACAGGAATACCATTTGAAAAAACTAACGAATTTTTATAATTTAAAATAGTTGTTATCTGTGAATATGTTAATAATTCATCTGTATTATCGTTATTTAAATCAGCAAAACATAAATGATTAACACAAGTATTTAATTGTTCTTGGTAACTCTCAATCTTAGAACTTAATTCATATGTGCCATATAATTCCCAATCAGTTTCAAATGATTTGTCATATTCTAAAGAATCATCATTAGGATTATTATTCATTTGTAATTGAATATTTATATTAGGAATTATATAATTTAGGATTTCATAATATGTGAAGTAACCATAATTTGTATCATATAAAGCAGTTAAATAACTTTCATGATCCGTTTCATTATTAATATTTTTCCATGTTACATATGTATTATTCTCATCATATTGAGGATTATTGTCTACTGATATTTGCATGGCAGTTAATAATCCCTCGTAATATTCTATAAAATCCTCTAACTCTTCATTAGTAAATCCATTCCAATCCATTTCAACTGAATCAGAAGGAAGCTTTGTTTCTAAATTTATAATTTCTTCTTGTAAATCATAACAATGTTTTATAATATTAATATATTCATCACGTCTATCTTCTCTATAGTTTTTCCATGAATTATATTTTAATACTGTTTCATTTGAAAAATATGGTTCTTTTAAAAAATAATCTATATTTGCATACTTAGTTTCTCCGAAATTAACAGGTGCTATATTTAAATCATTTCCACCACTAATATTAAATCTTGTATATATAGAGTTTTCATCTACTTCTACATTTACTGTTTTTAATAAATTTCTAAAACTAATCGTTAAGTTAGAGTCCACACCTAACTCATTAATATCATAAACATTAATAACCCTATCTATACTATTAAAATAAAATACACATTTTGCAGTAGACGATAACCTCTTTGTTAAAAAACTATATACAGATTCACTATCTACTTCAAATGAAAACTTTTTATTTTTCAATGAGTTACTTACATAACCTATAGTCCATTCTGTTTCATCTAATATTAAATGCAACAATGATAATTCTGTATTATTTATATTATAAAAAGTAACGTATTCTTTAGCAAAACCATTAACATCTATATTATTTGTTGCTAAATATTCTTTACTAATTTCAGTTCCATTATTAATTACAAAGTTAACTAAATCTCGATTTTCTAATTCATGTTCTAATGAAAACGCACTAATGGATTTATATTCATAATATCCATCATTGATTATTGTAGGTTCTTCCATTACAAATATACCAACATTAGGTATTTCAATCTGCATACCGAATAGTAAGTTATCATAAGCATTGCTTAACTCCATTTCTCCATTAACATCAATATATCTCATAACATCAAATGTTAAGGTACTTATGTTTAATAATGGTGAAATTGATAAACTACAACTAGAATCATCTATTCCGTTTATTACACACAATTTAGTATGTTCAACATCAGGCTTACATAAATAAAAATCAACTTCTTTATCATTAAAAACCATTTTATATGACAACTCCTTTCAAATATTTATTTCTATAAAGAAATGTAACAGAAGCATTTCCTTCAATACTTATTGTATTATTTCCATTTAATAATCTAAACCAATTTATTTTTCCATTTAAATTATCTGTATTCCAAATTAAATCATTAATATTAATATTATTTAATTTTTTATTTTTACAATCAATTGTTATAGCATTTAAATTTCTAATTCTAAATTTCATAATCAAATTATTATCTGTATTATTTACTAACTTAACATATGTATTATCTCCATATGAATTTGGATATATAGTTATAATTGGATATATCGGTGTATTATCCGTACTTTCTGCTGGAACAATATAACTTGTTAATTCCAATTCATTTTCAAAAGTTATATCTATTTGATTTGAATAATTATAATTATCAGAAAGTTTAAATGTCAGTGTCAATCCATATATCTTTGAACCTATTACATTATATGTTATATTAGTAAACATACCATAGTAATTACTCATATTAATATTATCTACAATTTTTTGAATAATTATATCATGCAATTCATTATTATATTTAATCTTTATATTATCTAAATATTCTGCATCATATGATATATTATCATCTCTATCATGTATACTTAAATAGTTAGGACATTTTACCCCCATTAATTTTTTACATATAATATCTATCTCTGAATCAGAAAATTCTGAATTATCTTCTTTAAACAATGTGATTATTAATGAAATATCATTTGAATTTCTAATCGCATAATAATTATTCTTTATTCTTTTTGAAGTAAATTCTCCATGCAAAACATCCCTTGTAGGTTTATAATTAAGTTCTGTTTTTTTTTCAAAACTTCCAATCTTTAATCTACTATCAATAAGACTTAACGTAGAGTAATTAGCAAAATTAAAATATCTCATACGCAATCCCTCTCTTTATAAAAAATATTGTAGGTAGATAAAGTAATATAATTCTATCTACCTACAATGTGTAGTTATGGAATATATAATTCATCATAATCTGTCAAAACAGGATAGCCTTGACTACATACTCTATGAAATTCATCAAGACCTTTATCTCTAATTATTTCAAGAAGAAAGATAATTAGCTTTTCAGTTTCTGGATGAAAATATCTGCCTTTTCTTACTTTGTAGAAATAATTGAGAGGTTCGTCTTGATTCCACTTTTCATTACTGTAAACTTTACCTGCACCTATCCAATCGCATATCATTTCAACAACATATTTTGATGGGATTTTATTGGCTATAATTTGTCCGTTATCATAAAAATCTATCCACCATTCCCAATGATGTTTATTAACTCCTTTGTGATGTAACCAAGCCATAGAATAACCACGAGATTCTTTCTCTGCTTCAATAGGACTTCGATTGCCTTGAAAGTGTTTAGCAGAAGCAGAAAATTCAATAGGACTAAACTTTGACAAATCATGTATAATACCTTGCCATGTTATCCCACAAGATTTACATTCTTGATAAACAATTGCTTTGTGCTTACAAACTGTTTTAAAGTGTTTCCATCTTTTACCCACAAATCATTCCTCCTGTATGTGAAATGTACAGTGGAATAGTTCTTGAAATTTACTATCCCACAGTACATTGAAACTTAAACTTACATTACTTATAACCATACTTCTTTAATTCATTTACTAACTTCTGACTATTATATTTATATGATTGCTCTAACATAGACTTAATCCCCGGAAATACTTCCTTGTCAACATCACCATTAACATTTAACAGATTGTCATACTTTTGTTCAATTATAATTCCATTATTAGATTTATTAATTTTACCATCAAATATATCACCTATGTTTGGCATATTAATAAATGATTCTATCTTATCAACAAAATCAGGAACATATTTACTTGGAATAATTGCTTCTCCAACTTTAGCAGTAATTAAACCACTATCCTTATTATCTTTGATAAGACTTGTTAACTCATCATCAACTGGCAAGAATGATTTAACAATTCCACCTTTATAATAACCTGCTCGTTTAAATTTTGCTTTTGTCGCAGAATCAATTTTACCATTAGCAGTAATTGCTCCACCCCAATTAGAACTCTCTTGAAACTTCTGAATTGCTTGTGTTACCTTGCTATCCCATATTCCATTCTCTGATAAACGTCTACCATTTGTATCTGTAATACCTAATGAATTTAATGCACGTTGTATTCTTATAACTTCATCTTTTGTTGCAGTAGCTGATGTTATTAAATCTTTAGATATACCTGACACCAAACCATTACTTGTTACATCTGTTTGTTTTATAGTTTGTGTGTTACTGTTAGAAGTCGTATTAGTAGCAGTAGATGTTGTAGTATATGTTCCTGTATTATTAGAAGTATCTATCTTAACACCATTAACTAAACCACTAACATCAACAGTTGTTCCTGCAATTGTTGAAAACATATCATTAATTGATTTAATTGTATCTGTTCCAAACTTTCCGTATTCAGAAGTTATTTCCTCAATAACTTCTGCTTGTGCAGTTAAGTTTGCTTTAAGTAAATCAACTTGCTTACTATAATCTGTTTCAAGATCATTAACAAAATCATCTAATCCATCTGTGATTAATGAAATTCTATGTTCAACAATTGTATCATTCAAATCCTCTTTACTAGTTTGTAACTGTGCTTCCAATTGTGCTTTTCGTGTTTTAGTTGCTTGATCCTCAACACCTTCCAAAGCAAGTATCTGTGCTTCCAAAGACTTAATATCTTTTGTCTTAGACTTTATATTTTTATCATAATCATAATAAGACTTCTTTGCATTTAAGGCTTCAACTCTTAATTGAATTAATTCTTTTAAACTATCTAGTTCGGCTTGATTCTGTTGTTCATAAAGACTAATAAAACTATCTCTAATTGATTGCACATCTTTAACAGAGCTTAACAATCCATCTTGCAAGTCCTTTAATTTAGTTTCATAATCTTCATCACTCATAGGATTATATCGGTCTTTTCGGTATGTATTTTCTAACAGTTCAATGTCTTTAATATAAGCATTTACCTTTTCTTTGGCTTCATCATACATCTGTGTCATAACAGCCAACTTAGTTATACCTAAATCCGTAACAATTCCATTTTCATCAAATATCATATCGTCATTAATAATATCACTTATTTCAGAAAGATTACTTTTTAATTTATCTAATTTTTCAATAACATCATCCATCTGTTTAAATAATGTATTATTAAACATTTCAGACCTTAAATCATATATTGTCTTTTGAGTGCTAAGTAATTCGTTATTAACAGAATCTAATTGATTTGAATATTCAAACCATTCTTCTGAACGATAATTAGCACTAGCCTTTAATTTTTCTAACGCACTTATTTGTTGTTGTAAATATAAAACTCGCCAACTATACTGATGAATTTCATTGTAATAATCATCTTTTGTTACAGTTTCACCACTCGCCTGTTTTAATTCAATTTTATTCGCCCAATAATCGGCTTGATTTTGAAAACTATTTTCAATTTTTTGAAATATGTTTAATTCCATTTCATTCATTTGTTTTTGAATGTTATGTGAATTAGCACTTAATTCTTTAAGCTGATTATTCAATTCTTCAACATAAGTTAATCCTTCATAGTATGCATTGAAATTTATTTTTCCACTTGAATATAAAGAATTTAATTCTCTTTCATAATTATTCTTTAGTTCTAATGTTTGTTGGCTTTGCTTATCAATTGATTGTTTTTCTAACCATAAAGCATCTAATCTTTGCTGACTATTTATATCTATTCGTGAATCACTTGACGTTAGATTATAACCCTTTTGTCTTGTTGTTTCACGATTATTTAAATAATCATAATATGTTTTAATATTATCAAGTCGTTGTTTATATAATTCTTGTTCTTCATCTCGCAAACTCTCAATTGATTTTCGTGCTTCTGTTATTTTATCATACATTTCTTTATAACTATTTACTTTAGCCTTTAATTCTTCGTCTTTGATATAATCAACAGTATATGCACCATTCTCAATTTTATCTCTTAAATCAGCCGATAATCCAATATTACTTAACTCTTTGTTATAAGCATTTATTGTAGCAGTATAATTACTTATCTGTTGTTCAATTAAAGATATAGCCTTATTCGTTTGAATATTTTTGTTAGTATAGTCGAAGAAATCACTTATCTTTTTTTTCGCAAGTTCTAAAGTATCTGATAACTTCTTTACTTTACGTTCAATCCAATCAAACAAAGTAGGTTGTCTTTCTTGTGAACTATCACTATTTCCTGATGAACCCCTGCTTGAACCACTTCCACTCGAACCACTTGATGTATTAGCAGGTTTATTATTTTTATACGAAGTATTTAAATTCTTTGAACTACGTTGAATTGTTGATAAACTTGATTTTAATTTATTTAATTCATCTTGTGCTAATTCAAGAGTGATTGTATCCATTGTATAATCATTGTATTTTTGAACTGCACTTTTATCAACCCATTTTTTAGAAAGTTGGTCGTAATATCGAACAACACCATTTTCAACAGTTGTTGTAATATTACTTGCATTTTTCATTAAATTTGCTAACGCATTTTGTTCTGCGAGATATGCCTTAATTCTTGCTTGAACTTGTTCAATTGTTTTTTGTGTTAAATTTATTTGTGAAGCAATACCCGCCCTAGATGTTTCAACTTGTGTATTATATACATCAACTAAAGCATTTTCTTCAAAACTGAAACCATTAGCAGTTTCAATAACTGCATCTTTTAAAGCAGGATATTTAGTTGTTAAATCTTCAACCTCTGCTTTATTTAATTCTGTTCCTTTTTGAACTTTATAATATAAATCATTTAATTCTGTTAATGAATCCATGTAGTCATCAACACTTTTAGAAACATATACACATTCGTTTGCTACACTGTCTATTGCATTAGCATATTGAGGATATGTTTCTTTTACATGATTTATTAATTCAGTTTGTAATTGTGAAAAAGCACTTCTTAAAACATTAACATCTGATGTTATTTCACCAGTATTAAAATTAATTACTCCTGCTTTTTCCCAATCAAAAGAAGCATTACTATCCATTAATTTAACTACATCTAATGTTTGAAAATTATTATCTATAACTTCTGTTATGTCAGTAAGATTATTTTTTAGTGTATCTAAATTAGTACCTAAATCTTTAAATGATTCTACATTATTTGTATATGCTAATTGTTTAGCATATAATTTCATTGCTTCTGTTACACTATTAGTTTTATTATATAATTCAACAAATTCATCAACTTGTTCTTGTGTATATATTTTATTTTCTTTTATGAATTTATTTACTTCAACAATTGTACTACCATAACCTTTATAATCAACATTATCTTTTAATTCATTCTCTAAACGACTAGTTAAATTTTTTCTAAAATTTGAAACTGCTTCACTATTTTCTTCAACCCATTCAAGATTATACATTACTTTAATATCTTGAACTGGTATGCCAGTTTGATTACTTAATTCTTGAAGTTTAATATTAACTCTATCTTTTAATTCTTCAGGAGATAAGTTAATTTTAATATCATCAACATTTGCTAAAAATTCTAAAGTTTGGTCGCTACCAAATTGTAATTTATTAAGACTACTCATTAAATTACTAATATAATTATCTATAGAATTTTTACCATCATATACACCAGTAAAACCATTTGCTATTTTCTCATCAATTCCATTAACAAAATTCATAGCAAATTGTTTTTGAGCATCAGATAAATTATTATAATCTTGATTATTCATCAACACTGCTATGGCTTGATTTTTCACAGCACTTAGTGATTCATTTAATTTGGCTCTAAGTTCACTTTCTTCGTTTTTAATTTTTGTTTGTAATTCATTAAATGCTTGGTCTACTATCTGTCCGTTTGAATCGAGAAAATAATCTACATTAAGAGATGGCATACCTAATTCTTGTTGGATTTTTTCATATAACTCTTCATCATTATAATCTTTAGATAATTCATCAATTTGATTTTGAATTTCTTCTTTTGATTTATGAGAAAATTCATATCGTTTAACATTTAATTCTTTTGAATATTTTTTTGTTTTTTTTACAGGTTCTTTATTTACATCACCATCATCATCAAACAAATATTTATTATAATTATTTTTTATATCTTCTTCTTTTAATCTAATTAACTCTTTATATAAATCTATATTCTTTAAAACAGCATTACCTTCTGCGTCATAATGACTTAACAATTCAGGATATATTTCAACTAAATTATTAACAGTAGATAAATATTCTTTATATTCTTCATCTGATAAATAGTTATTTACATTATTTGCTCCAACACCTTTACTCAATTCTTGATATTTATCCACTAAGTCTTTTGCAGATTCATAATTACTTTCTATTTGAGTTTTATTATCTTCAAATGATTGTTTTAAATTTCTTAGATTTTCTTCATATTCTTTAGTAGTAACGATTAATTTATCAAAAAATTTTATAGCACCGTTAATTAATTCTGTTGCTATAAACATTATAGCAAATTGTGCAAATGAAGCCATTAAACCTTTAAATGCACCCGATAATTTTGAAGTAGTTCCTGCTAATCTCACATTTGCATCTGCCATATTATTACAATTTTGCATAATATTTTTTGCATTTTCAGACAATGCTTCTGAATTATCATTAAAAAGTTTATTCGCTTTTTCTAATGCACCATTATCTTTATACATGAAATACTTATGAATTAAATCTACTTCTTTTTCAGTTATTGGTGATTTGAAACTTTTTAAACTTTTAAAAGTTTCTATCAGTTTAGTAAGACCTCTTCCTGCTTGTAGTTTATCTCCACTAAAATCTAAAAAGTTTAAATTAAATTTATTACTAGCAATTGCTCCAACTGTAGAAATTAACACTGGTGCAAGCACATTTATTTTATTTAACACATTAAATAATGATGTTAAACCTTTAACTAAGTCAGTAATTAAACTTATTGTATCACCATATGCTTTTGAATTAATTAATGAATTTGCAAATCCCTGAACAGATGATTGAAGCATTTCGTACTTACCTGATAAACTGTCCATATACTTTTCATTTTCAAGCATGGCACTTCCACTTGAATTTAATGATGCTTGAACTGCTGATTCAGCATCTTTAAAATTACTTATGATTGCGTTCCATACTGTAACTTGTCGTTTACCAGAAGCAAGTTCTCCATAATACTGTTTCTGCTTAGAAGTAAGAGTATCATACACCTTAGCATAATCTCTAGCAATATCATATAAACTTCTTAATTCTCCATTAGCATCTTCAATATTAACTCCAATCTTGCTAAATGAATCCTGCATTTTGGCTTTAAGTCCATCAATTGTTTCGCCAGTTTCATCATCAACACCTCTAAGTCTAGCAGATATTGTAATAATACCACTTGTTACTTTTGGAATATCTCTTAACTGTGCGTAACCAGCAGTAATTAAACCAATTGATTCATCTATTGAGTTACCATTTTCATGCAAAGTAGCAGAAGTTCTTTCCAAACCATCTGCAATATTATCAAAGTTAATAGGTGCTTTATTTGAAACTTCATTTATCTTATCAACGATATTTAAAGTTTCACTAGCATCCATGTTGAAACCTTTAAGTACAGAAATCAATGTACCTGATGCATCACTTGTTGATTCAATTCCTTCGGCAACATTTGTCATAATTAAAGCAGATTGAGCCATATCTGAACTTTCTTTTAAAGTATATCCTGCTCGTTTAAATTCTGTTACTGCATTAATAACGTCTGTTCCTTTTCTACCAACTTCATCACCCATAGCAAATGCTTCACTTGTAAAGTTCTTTAGATCTTTAGCAGTCATGTTTGAAACTTTAGATAATTCAAGTAAGTCATCATCTAACTCTTTAACTTCTGCAATCATTTGTTTAATGCCATTAACAACTGAATAAAAACTTAAATACATCTGTCCATATTGTATAAGTTTCTGTTTAAACCTATCAAGTGGAGATATAGTTGCTTCGGCATTTGCTTTAAGTAATTTAAATTCTGTATTAAGTTTTTCAAAATCACTTTTAGTTGCAGTACCAACTTTTAAATTAGATAATTTCTTTTCTAATACATTTAATGATTCAATTGTATCTTTAGAAAAATTAAATGTGTTTTTTAACTTAGTAATTTTACTCTGTAATAAATCAATATCTGATTTTTTAGCAAGCGATTCTAATTGCTTTTCGGCAGTTTTTAAAGTATCAAAATCTTTTTTAATTTGATTGAAACCACCTTTTGTTAAATCAACATTCGTTAAATCATTTAATAATCTTTCTAGTTCTTCCCTAAATGTTTTAGTAGTTCCGTTGGCATCTTCAAATGTATCATCTAAGTGTTGTGTCTTTTGTGAAAATGTAGTAATCTGATTACTAAGATTTTCTAAATCATTAGGTGATATATTTGTCTTAGATAATGTATTTGCTTCTTGTTGAATTTTATTTATTTCATTTTCAAATTTTTTAAATTCAGCAACACTAAGAGAAACATTATCTACTTCAACTGAATTAATTATTTTTCTAATATTATCAATTTGGCTTGTAAATCGTTCAGCATTAGCATCATTAAATTCAAATATATCTAATTTGTTCTTTAAACTATTAATATCATCTGAACTTACATATGAACCTAACTCTTTGATTTGCGATTTCATCTGCTGGAATTGTTCTTTTATATTTTTAAATCCAACAGAATCTATTCCGTTTAATTCATTTGACAACCTATCAATTGCTTCTCTATATTCTTCTGCATACTTTGTACTATTCAACCAAGTATACATTTGACTTCTTAATGTTTCAAGACTTGTACTATCTACAAATTTTTTATCTGCAATCTGAACATTATTAAATATTTCTTTTGCTTGTTGTAATGCTTCAAGAGTTATTTTATTTTGTCCACCAAGACTATTAGTTTTATTTAATTTATTATTTAATAATTCGTCAAGTGCATTACGATTAGTCGTATTAGTAGTTTCTAAATAATTAGAAATATTTGTTCTTAAATTATCTACATCTGATAACTTAGCAGTTTCTTCTTTAACTTTTTCTAGTTTAAGTTTGGCTAAATCTAATGCGTTATTAAATTCTTGTTCGGCTTTAATTTTCGCATTATCTCCACGAGCCTTTGCTAATTTTTGATAAGCATTAGTTAAATCATCTGTTACAGTTTTAGATAATTTAAAATTTACTGCATATTTATTTATCTCACTTGTTATTTTTTCTATCTGTGTCTTATATTCGTTATACTTACCACCATTACCACTTATACCAAAAGCATTAGTTATATCCATTGCTTTCGATGCTATTTTTGCTTTTGATTCTATAACTTTAAATTCTTCTGCAATTTTATTTAACTCTGAATTATTCTTTACATTCTTTAACTTTTCAGTTATATCATCTAAATCTTTAGCAAATCTTTCAGCACTTGAACTGGATAATTTAAATGCTTCAACTTGATTTTTAAGTGTTTCAACTCTTGTTGTGTTTAACTCTCGTTTATCATCTAATTTAATTTGATTGAATCGTTTAACCATTGATTGATACTCATCTAATGTAATGTTAGCATTTCGAAGATGTAATACCATTTGGTTTAATTCATTATTTTGATAATCAATATTATAATTTTGAATTGATTTTGATAAACCATCAGTTTGTTTAATAGTAGCATATTCTGTTTTATATTGTTTAATGATATTTAATGTTTCTTTTAAAGTGTTCTGAAAATTATACGCATGAAGAATTAAATCATCATCATCAATATTCATATTAATTAAATCATCATATGATTTAGTTAATTCATCTACAATATAATCTGTTTCTTTTAAGTTAAGATTAAATTTATTTAAATTGTTTATAGCATTTTTATATTGAGAATCATATGTTTGATTATCAATATTCTTTTGTACTTCACTAGGTTTAAATAAAGGTTCAACAGATTGATATGAATATGTCGTTGGTGTAAAAGATGTTTTACCATTAATTCTATCAATTACTCCTAATAATGTTTGAGTTTTTATTAAACCATTATTTATATTAGATATTTCAACTTCAACTTCTTTTAATTCATCTACACCAAAATCATCTGCTTCTAAATAACTACGTTTTATAGAAACATTTCCTAAATCTGAATAAGCCTGCCTAATGTCATTTAATAATTTTGTTGTTTCACTAAGTTTAGTATTTCCTAGAGAAATTTGTTTTGCTGTTTTATATAAACCCTCTGTATCATTAATGTCTGTTGCATCAGACGAAATTAAATTATTTTTCTTATAAGGATTTACAACTCTCGTCTTTGTCAATTGTTCAATCTGACTTTGCAAATCTCTTTTAGCCTTATCCGATAAAACGAAATTGTTAATTTTAATATGTAAATCCTTTATAGTATTTAAAGTGTTTTGTAAATTTCTTTTACCCTCATCTGCAATTTCAAATTTATTCAACTTTAATTCAATCTTGTCAGATACATCATCAGATAATTGAAAATTACTTATATCTATTTTTGTTGCTTTTTCAATTTTTTCTATTATACTTTCTAATTTTTTTTCAAATTCATTAGTAGTATTAATATCTTTTAGAGTTAAGGTAGTCGCTTCTTTTTGTAAATCGTTTTCTAATAAACGTTTTAATTGTAAATTTATATTTTCTTTCGTAGCACTATAGGCTAAACTTAATATAATTTCTCCATCAGAATCTTTTATATCATTACTAGCCATTTATATCATCACCCTTTCCCTTTGTAAATATCGTATGCAGAAATATAACTAATATCTATGTCAATTTTATATTTTGTCCTTATGTAAAATTTTGTCATATCCATACATTTAGTTATCCATTGCAAACCATCATAATGTGAAAATCTATAAATACGTTTACTCATTGCGTTAGCGTTCCAACCAGTTTCCCATAATGATATAACATCACCTTTTCCATTAAAATCATTTGGGTATTTAGATTTATGCATAGATGAAATATTAAAAATTACTTTTATATTTGAGGGATAATACAATCTTTTTTCTGGAATATCATTATAAAACATCATATTATATAAAGCCTCTCGTTTTAATTGATCAGTTCTAATATATTCTTTTGGTACATATGACTTTAAATAACTATCAATTTCACTATTTAAATATTTAAAAAAGGTAAACTTAGCATCATCAATGATATTATTTATCTTATCAATTTTATTATTATGACGTTTGTCTAATAATTTTTTAGTATAATTAGAAATTATATTATCCAAATTTTTTCCCATACTTATCCCCTCACCTCACATGTTACAACACGTTCTTAACTTCTTTCATCTTAGAATAAATAGAAACTAATTGTCCGATTTCTTTATTGTTTCTATTTAAAATTAAATTGTCATTCCAACCATAAAAATCCTTTATTAATTCAGACGTAACTCCAACTCTATGTAACCTTGTACATAACTGTGGTCGTAACTCCTGAAAATAAATAGTTTGTCCGAACAGTTCAGATATTATCATTAGATAATATTCAATATAATCTGATGATAATTGTTTATCTTCATTATCAACAAATAAATATTCACACTTATTGATACCTTTCTCAATTCGTTTAGTCATCCACAAATCATAATATTTCTTAAAGTCTAATAACACATACTTGATAGGTTTATTTTTATAAACATCATTCACTTGTGAAATATATTTATTTCCTGATAATGGTTCAGGCATACGATATAACGGAACATTATTCATTATATTTTTATTCTTAAACCATTCCCATTTAAATTTATTAATATCACTCTTTGCTATTCCACTAAAAGCACATAAAGCTAATATGCAAGATGCTTGATACTTTCCCATATCAACTAACTTATCTAAAACCACATCAACTTTTTTTTCAGTAATAACAAATTTATTTTTTATTAAACTTGCCACTGGTGCTTCAACGTCACCTAATACAGTAGAATAATTTTTAAACTTATCATCCATCACAGTTAATACAAATTTATTTAATCCTTTAACATTACTAGTTATTCTGTTAACTGCCTCGGTAGAATAGTCTAACACACTAGAACAATATAATAAAAATTTTTGAAACTTCTTATCAGTTATAGTTATGAAAGAACCATTACCATTAAAATCCATATTCCAAATAAACAATGTTTCTAAATCTCGCTGAATGTTCTTTATAGTTGAATCTCCTACACCACAACTAATTTTAAAATCTAAATATTCATACATCAATTTTATATTTGATGGATTAATAGTTCTTAATTTTCTGTACGACACATTACTTTTTGGCATAATTATCAACCCCTTAAATATCAATTAATTTTATAAATTTAAAAAGTGAGAGAGTAGGAATTGAACCTACAACATAGCCTTAACTATCTCTCACAAAAATAAAGGTTCTCACTTAAAGCAGAGAAGCACTTATTAAAATATTAAAACTGTTCTAAGAAATTAGCAATAATAGGAGCAGTACGTCTATATCCTGCTTCAATATAATGAATACCATCACCATTAAACCAAGTACCAGCATTAGGTGCTTTAGGATTCAAACCACCATATCTATATAAATCTAAACAAGGTATGCTCCATTTATTACATGCCTCAATCATAACATCTACATACTGTGACATAGGTATTGGAAAGTTAGTTGCATTATGATAATAATGACAAGTCATAAATAATAATTTAGCAGTAGGATAATTTGTCAAACAATACTTTATAATTTCCTCAATACCACTTGCCATAGAACTCCTATCGAAAGTAGAAGAATAATCATGAGCAGTTACTGTACCAACAGTTTTCTGTGTAAGATAATCATTCATTCCACCTTCAACTAAAATAATATCAGGTACACTTGTTAAGTCACCAATGGTTACAATCTGATTACCAATTTCAAAACTTGAGCCACTTGAATGTGTATTGAATGACGAACCACCAACTGCTTTGTTAACAAATAATGTATTCTTATACGTTTCTGCTAATACTGTACACCAATTAGTACCAGTATTATTTCCCTGCATTAGAGAAGTTCCACAACAACAAATAGTTTTTCCTGCTAACTTATCTAATGATTGAATTGAAACTTTTATATCTGCAACCTCGTTGTTTAATACTTCAAATGCACTTTCATTAGTTGTTATATCTAAAATATAACTTCCAGTTTCAGGGATAATTGTAATAATATCATCAAAATTAGATATGTTATCTACTGAAACAGAAGATGTTACATTTTCATATCTGATAAATTTTGCTTGTTGATATGAATCTAAATATGAACTATTCTCTGTTGTTAACATTTCTAACCTTACCCAAAATGTCACACTACTAAAAGTTGTACCTGATGGAATTTCAATATACATAGTATCATATGTATCTGCTTTAACTATCTGTCCATCATTTAAACCAAATGAACTTGATGTAAAATTATGAGTATATCCACTTCGATAATACAAGTTTGTACTTAGTTTTAATCCACTAGGTGCAGTACCACTACTAACACCCCAACCAACTTGCATAGTTTTTCCAACTAAGTAAACACCTTTTGGTTTATTATATCTTATTCTAACCCTATTAGTTGATGTTCCATTAATTGTTACCTGTCCATCATTTTCAACAGATATAGTCAAACCATCCATTGTATATGATGTTACATTATTAACAACTGTTGTAGATGTTCCTTCAATTTGTTTTATGGAAGCCATATTTCTACCAACAACACAAATACTTTGAGAAGTAGAAGAAGATAGTGCCATAGATTTAACTTTAGATGTTTTGTAACTTAACACATCTTCTCCATTTATAGTTCTAGTTAATGAATCGCCTGTTAAAGTAGTTTCGGAATTACCCCATCTTTCTTTAAAGATATTATATAATAATCCATCTCTAACATCTGTTCCTTCTGTAACTCTGACATTGTCACTATCAACAACAGAAGAGTAGTAACTACTATACAAACCTGGCTTATACTGATGATATGAACCACTAATACCATACTCATTCATTAAATCTAACATATCGGCTGTCCACGTTCTACCACCATAAGGGAAGGAATCAACAAACGATCCGAACTCACCAATGTATAAAGGAACATTATTATTATTAGCAATAGTTTTATATGATAACATTATTTCTCTTAAATAATCTTTATCAACACCATGAACACTGTCTGTATGACAGAAAGCGATTTGTGGTAAAATGGTTGATGTATTAGAGCCTATTATTTTAATAGTTGCTATAGCACGATACTTATATCCTTTTTCTATAGCAAAATATTTATAATCTCCATTTTGAGAAATCATATAATCATCACCATTGTCTGTAGTGATTAAACAACCACTGTTATCTACACCACCAGTTGAACTCCAATTAACATTATTATTCCAATATACAGATGATATAACAAAATCATCTTGTGTATTAAAATTATATTCCTTAACATATTTAACAAACGTACCATTAGTATCATATTGTGCGATTTTTAAATTATCCCAATAAACTGTATTACCATTACCAATGTTATAACAATTAAGCATAGCATAACCTATATTAATTGTACTATTAGATGCTACCATATATGTATTAGATTCAACTGTCTGATATGTTCTTGATGAAAAGTTATAAGTTGTTGCATCATTTGTATCAGAATATTCCGTAGAATCAACCCATTCGTTTGTAACTAAAGATATTACATCTGTTTTAGGATAAGTAAATTCACCTATTGGATAACCATTGGATGCTTGATGTGTTAACTCCATTGGTTCATATAGATGCACTTCCATAGAATAATTATCATCATTAAGAGTAAACATTGCTTCTCTATAATTTGTAACTAAATCTTCGTCATTGTCCATATCATGAACTTTAGTAGTAGGTTCAACAAATAAGACATGATTAGTATCAATTGCTCTTATAAGAGTTTTAAGTTGTCCAGCGAGAGTTTCCCACTGTGCTTCACTGTCAGATACACTGTTGTTAATATAAGGTACTCTAGGTTCATTTAATAATCCATAACCCAAAACTGTAGGATTGTCCTTATATCTTGTTGCTATTGCTTGCCACAATGCTTTAAGTCTGTTCATGTTACTAGTAGCATCATCACCAACCCATAATTGTAATGTTTCAATCCTTGAATCATCCCAATCATCTGTCGGCATAGAAGGTGGTACATGCATATTGATTATTATCTTAATACCATATTTCTCTGCCCAAGCAAGATTCTGGTCTAACCAATTCCATCCACTTTGTTTGTAGGTAAGTGGATTATCGTTATCTTCAATTAATGCATAATTTAAATACCACCTAACTGTATTAATTCCCATATTAGATAACTCTAAATAAGTTGATTCATTACAATACCATTCCATAGGCACAGATGGATTAAACCACGCCCAGTTATCAAAGTTCATACCTTTAATTCTATATTCATTTCCGTAAACATCATAAAATTTATTACCAATACATTTTATAAAATTAGGAACACTAACATCTTGTGAGCCTGCTGAACTTCCACTTGATGAACTTGAACTTCCAGAACCACTTGTTCCATTTGAACCTGAGCCATTAGTAACATCAAATGTAGTTGTAGAACCATTAGTGAATGTAATTGTATATGTGTCAACTAATCCATTTGTTGATGTTTTAGTTACACTTACAATACCATTTCCAGTATCACCCTTATCCCCTTTATCACCTTTTTCTCCGACACCACTACTTGAACTTGTTGATGTTCCACCACTAGATTTAGGAATAACTACTTTCTTTCCATCTATGTAAAAGATGTGTGACTTTCTCGTTTCTTCGTATTCAACTAATGTTGCTACAGATTTATTATTTAATTTAATCAATCATCATCACCTGCCACAGTTCTATTACTAATTGCATCACATAATCTACCTAGTGTTAAAGATATGTCTTTTAGATATATTGATATATTATCTAAAAATATTGGATATAAATCCTCTACTGAATTTTCCATTTCACTTAATTCATTTAAACTTGTTTCAAATTCTTCGCTCATTTCTGTATATTTTTTATTTAATTCTTCAACTCTTGTCATAACAATCAATCCTTTCAAAAATACAGTATGTTGACTTAAATGTTTAATCTAAGTCAACATACTCAAACTTAATATTAACTTGGTAAACTAGCAGTATATCCACCACATAATAAAGCATCTTCAATTTGTGACGCATAAAATTTATATCCATCATCAGTTAAGTGAACATAATCTCCTGTACCATTTCCATCATCTAAGAAATATGCATTATTAATTGCACTTGAAAGACCTGCATGTAACTGTCCACCATAGAATAAATCAAGAACTGGAACTCCCCACTTACGACATATTTCTAATGCCTTATCCATATATGTATTTAAGTCAGGAGAAGCAGGAGATTTATATGTAGTCATATAAATAACTTTTACATTTTTAGTAACTCTTAAATATCTAAGTATTTCTTCAAAAGCACCACAGAATGTAGTCGTATCTAATGTTGCATCATATCCACTTGATATGCTACCTAATGTTGTAGAATTATCCCATGAATCGTTTATGCCTCCATTAAACATAACTAAATCTGCATCACATAACGCAAAGTAATTCTCCATTTGTGTTATTATTTTACTTACAGTAGTGTTACTTGTGTACGAAACAACTGCACCACTTACAGATTTATTCGCTATTCCACATGCGTTACGAAAATCCTCTGATAAAAATGGAATAAAACTAGAACCATAATTACCTGCACCATACATGATTGAATCTCCAAATAATACGATTTGTTTATTAAATAACTTATGTTTCTTCACTTCATCTTCATAAGTCTTAGATTGTAAATAAGTCTGTTTATAAATACTATTTGTAACAATTACATTATTGAAGTATAATGTTTGAGCAGGATTAGTTCCTGCATTTAGTTGGAGTTTAAACCATATAACATTTGTATTTAAACTTACTTCTATTTCAAGAGTATTAACATTAGTATTATATAACATTATTGGTATATAGTATGGATTACTTTCACTATCAAATGCGATTGCTTGTAAATTTGAAACCCAATCAACACCAGTTGAATCTACTGCCGATGCTTTTATATCTACACTTATTCTCAATTTACCTGTTAATGGTGGTTCACCATTATATATATCTATTGAATTTCCAGAGGATAAAACATAAGTATCTTTACCATTTATTTGTATACTGCTTGATGTTGATAAACTAGAAAATATAGTACTTTCATCAATCAAGTTATTAGTGTTATAAGATTTATAAACATTAAATATATTCTTTTCATTTGATTTAACTGCATCATCTAACAATCCATATTCTTCGTTAGACACATTCCAAAATCTCAAACCTCTTTTATTAGTTGCCATAGTCATAAGCATTTGCTTATCACCTAACATTGCTTGTTCAATTTGGTCTATTGTTTCATCATAAAATTTCTGACGAGGATGCATTGCATCAGTTCCACTATAATAATCTGTATTACCATAATACAACCCATTAAGACTTCCTCTATCTGTAATTTTTAAATATGTTACACCCCATTTATCACAAGCACGTCTAATCTCTGATTTAATATACATCATCTTAGCCTTAGTTGCAGATGGCACACCACTCTGATTAATCTCTGGCTCTTCAACATATATTAACTTAGCACTAGGGTATCTTCTTTGTGCAAATGAAATAAATGCTTCAAGTGATGGTAACGTCTTTGTCCATTCATACTCTAAGACATTGTTTGCATTACTTACATTCTCGAAATAAAACGAAGTATAATTACTATCAGAAGATAATTCTCCTAAATCAATATAATCATTATCTGTTGAAGCAGTAGTAGAATTAATAAAAGCATCATTCGCTCCACCATCAAATATAATATAATCGGGAGTAAAGTTTGAAACATTCACATAGAAATAATATAACTCTCCCCATATATTAACTCTACTATTACTTTGTGCAAATGTTGCTCCGTATATTGCAATATTTCTCACAGTAGCATCACTATGTCTATCATAAAATGATTTCGCCCAAGCCACATTTGATGAATCTACAGTAGACATATTAGAGTATGTAGTTGTACCTGCATTGGCATTGTTATTGGCAACATGACAACCATAACCTTGAATAAAACTGTCACCTAAGAATAAAACTTTCTTTCCTGAAAATACATCTGTTCCACTTCCGTTAGTTCCATTAGTTCCATCCATTACATCTACAGTGTTAGTTCCGTTGGCATCTGTTATGGTAAGCCTGTGACCACCTGTTATGCTAGATGTTGCGATTGTAGGTGACACACCATTTGTTCCATTTGAACCTGTTTCACCTTTTAAGTCAACATATGTATATTCTGCATCATTATCACCCTTTATACCTAAACTTGTTCCGTTCCAATTAAACGATAATGAACTACCTGTAGTTCCTCGTATATTTGTTCTTCCGTCTGTTATTACAGTTGTACTGTCAATTGAAGTAACTCGATAATAATAATAACTATAAAAAATCAAATCTCCAACTTTAATAGTGTTGTTAGAATTTCCGCTTAAATTTGAAATTGTGAATGTATAAATAGTTGTTCCTGATGAGTGAGATGGGGCAGTAGAAGTAGTCCATATATTAGCACCATCTTCGCCATCCGTTCCATCAATACCATTCATTACGTCTACTGTACTAGTTTCATTTGCATCAGTTATAGTTAATCTATGACCACCTGTTATTTCACTTGAAGTAATAGTGGGACTTGTTCCATTACTACCTCTGATTGATATGTAAGATGTTGCAGAACAAGTAGTTGAATCAATTGATGTAATTTGATAATATTTATAGGAATATAAAACAATATCTCCAACTTTAACTGTTCCATTATTACCAGTTAAATTTGAAATTATAAATACATATGTTCCATTTGATGATGTTGGAGCAGTAGAAGTAGTCCATATATTGGCACCATCACTTCCATTTAATCCATCTTCACCATCCATTACATCAAGCGTAGAAGTATGTTCAACATTATCTTCATCATACCAACTAAATGTAATTCTATTTCCACCTGTAATTTCACTTATATCTGAAATCTGAATATTTTTTCCAGATAAACCTGAACTACTTACAATTGAATTAGCATATTTCTTTGCTAAAACCCAAGATAATATATCCACTATTTATCCCCCCTTTAGTAATTATTCATCAAGATCCTTCCAACCACTTGTAAATAACATATATACTTTAATTGGATCACTTTCATTTCCAACAATACATTTACTTCCAATTGTTGGAACAACATTCATTGATGGATCATTAGCAAATGTTCCTGTTGCTTTACTTGTAGTTGTTGGTAAATATTCAACCTCTGTAACAGTATCAACAACAAATTCACAAACTCCAACATTAGGAATCTCACCAATCTTTGTTAAAATACCTGCCATGTATTATTCCCCCTCATTATTATTTTCTTCATTTGCTCGTTCTATAATACTATCAAAAAACTTTTCTGATAAATTTGGATTCTTGCTTATTTCGACTAATGCATTTAATGATGCCTTTATATCATCTGGATTAAATGTATCTGCTATCTCTTTAACATTAGTCATTAAATCGTTTAATGTTGTTAAAAATTCTTCAACTTTAAATTCATTTATCTTCATAAGAATACTTAAAGTTAAAAGTTCAATTGCTTTTTGATTAACTTTTTTTTCTTTTCTTTCTTTAAAATATTTAAACATAATATCATCAACCTTTCTCTATAACCAGTTTGATTTTTTTCTCTGCTTATATAAATACTCTCGATACTCTCTATACTCCCTATTCAATGCTTTAGTTACATTCTTTAGCATTAACTTTTTATCAACAGTTGCTTTTTTTCTTTTGGCTGGCTTTTCCAACCAAAATTCACCTTTATCATTACCAAGATAAACTCCTATATCTTTAGGTATCTTATGCGATACATGCTTATATATATTTTCTGCAAGAACATAATAATTCCTATCTCCACAAAATGATAACTTTGCTTTTGAATTAAAATCTCCAACACTTACTTTTAATTCATACATGTTAACTTCGTTTCTTTCAATATCATAAATACAAGCATCTACACGTTCCAAAGAATTAATAATTTTAAATCGTTGTCTTTTAGGAATACCTACTTCAAATACCAAGAGTTTATTTCTTGAAGATAACTCTTTAAACATTAAATCTTCTAAATGTTTTGTATTCATTTGACTTCTTTTCCTTTCTGTCTTTCTTTTTTTCTTTTTCGCTTTTCTGATTTAGCATAATCGTATTCAACCCAACCACCATCTACCTTTGAATAAACTACCCACATATAATCTAATTCTGGATATTTGTATTCAAATAGTTTGCGTTTTAATCTTGCTACGTCATCAGGACAACCCTTTATATCTATAACTATTTCTTTATCATCATTTGTAACAATATAAAAATCTGCTATATAAACAATAGGTAAAACTCTTTTTCCTTTTGATGTTGTATAACTAGGTTGTAATGTATATTTCTTTTGTAATTCATATGATTTTATTTCTCCATTGTTATATTTATATAGCACAACATCTTTATAAAATTTCATTTCAACTTCTGAATCAAACACAATGCCATTAAATGTTCTATCATCTTTAGCACTAACCTTGTATCTTTTTAACAAACGTATCACCTGCTTATGCGACTAAACTTTTACTGCCATTAATTATAATTAATCTATCTTCAACTAATTGTTTTTGTAATTCTCTCCAAGACTTACTACTAATATTAAATTTCTTTGCACTTACTATCTGCCCTTTATTCATTTTCAATATACTTCTTTTAATATTTTCATAATCATAATTTATATTAACAATATCCATATTATTATTTGAATTATCACAAACAGAATCATCATCTGATTTTAAACAACCTATATTCTTCATTCTTGTTTTATAATCAATAATTCTTTTTGAATACTGTTCTTTAATCCACACTCTAAGTTTATATGTAATAATGAACCAAAACATATAAAAATAATTATCGTTATAATCATCTATCTCATTCTTAAATGAATACTTAGAATAATTTAAATAAAAACAATCTTGTGATAATCCTGAAAATTTATTAGAAACTATATCTAATGAAATTGCGACAACAATAGCAAACAAATAATCTAAAAATGTTTTACCAACTATTAATCTTGATAAGAATAAATAGTTACCTAACATACTTATACCTATTAACATTTTCTGTAATAAGTTCAATGCTTTATAATGATTATAGAATTTTAGTTTAATGTAATTGCTGTTAAAAGAAACAAGCCATACACTGAACTGCAATAATGTTATAAACAATCCATAACTAAGAATGTTTATATTACTGTATAAATCTTTAAACGTATTAACATTTGTTATACCTAAAACACTCAAAGCAATTGAAACTATATTTGTCGTAACAGAAAAGAATAGATATATGAAACCTTTAATTCTGTTTGATGTATCTAAACGAATAGCCAACTTCTTTTCTTTAATATCTTTTTCAATATATGCCTTTTCTAATTTTGTTTTTAATTCTTGTTGTTCAGACATATTAAGTTCATACTTCATTCTTGTTCTTGATGCTTTATATTGTATTATAAAATTAACTATTTTTTCTTGAATTTTAATGATGAAACTTTTTTTAACTTCTTTTTTCTCTTCTCTACTCATTTATTACATTCCTTTCATATTTCAACTAATTTATATTTAAACTTTAATACACACTTATTATATCTCCAAACTTTAAATCTCTATTATGAAATTTCTTTAATAATTCTGTGTTATAATCGTTTCGCTCAAACACATAAACCATCTTATATGTATCATTAACAAGAGTATGTGATACATATGTTCCTTTAAGGTCAGCACCATTTGATATAAATAACATTGCCTGATACTGATTTAATATTTTATAATTTGTTTTTGCATATTCCATAATTTCTGTATGATTCATTTTCACTACTCCTTTTAGACTATTTAAATGATTAATTTAATGTTAATGTCAACAATGATTTCACCTGTAATACTATCTCTAGTTTCAAACCATTCGTCAACATGATAATTACCATATGT
>Ga0326514_10000044_pt1 | contig 71620 bp, 108 predicted proteins | sample 3_2548_0518_D_FD_203653 | JGI IMG/M metagenome (GOLD analysis project Ga0326514, IMG submission 203653) | Bovine rumen microbial communities from UC Davis, California, United States - 3_2548_0518 | ecosystem: Host-associated > Mammals > Digestive system > Stomach > Rumen | place: USA... | reverse complement strand
ACAATATCCAAGTGCAAAAGCAGTATATGATTATATACAATCATTAAATGGAGACGAGGTGAATTATTAATGAGTGAAATACTTACTAATAATAAATATTATAAAGATATAGCCGATACAATCCGTCAAATGAAAGGCGTGGCAACAACTTACAAGCCTAGAGAGATGGCGAGTGCATTGAGAGATATGTATTCAACTGAAGTTGAAGGCGTGCCTCCTTTGACTTTCCCAAGTAATGGAAATAACTTATTGAATTATAGGATTGATGGTGCTAGCGGTGGAGTTGGAGATAGAACAAAGAATTTGGTTAATTCTAACGAAATGATACAAGGCTATTGGGCGTATGCAGATGGAAGTTTTGTTTATACTAACACTTGGATATGCACACCAAAAATAGCTTGTAAAGGTAATGTAGACTATACCTTTCAATTTGCTAATAATTCGCGATGGTATGGTTTTGTATGGTATGGTGAAAATGGCAATTATATATCTACAAGTAATATACAAAATACTTCTTCTACACCATATCGAACTTATACAGCAATATCACCTAGCAATGCCAGATACTTAGTAATAAATATTGCAGGATATCCAGGAACTAATGACACAATAAGAACCGACGATTTAATAAATTTTCAATTAGAAGAAGGCTCAACACCAACCGATTACGAACCATATGGAAAGTATAAAGTGCCTGTTATAATAAATGGAAAAAATTTATTACAAAATACAGCAACGAGTCAAACAATAAATGGAGTAACATTTACAGTTAATAGCGACGGAAGTATTACTTGTAATGGTCAAGCATCTAAAAATACGGTTTTTAGAAACATTAATCTAAGTTTATATTTAAAAGCAAATACTGATTATATTTTAAGTGGGTGTTCAGATGGAACATATTCAGATAGTTATAGAGTTGATTTACGCGATACCGCCGCTACAGTTTTAAAGGATGTTAATAATTCAGAAATAATGTGTTATTCGCAGGAAAGAAAGTTTAGTGTACCTGCTGATATAACTGCTCTATATGCTATTCGTATCGCTTCTGGCTACACTTGCTCCAACCTCACCTTCTATCCAATGATACGCCTCGCCTCAATAGAAGACGACACATACGAACCATACATAGAACCAACAACAACTAATATATATTTAGATGAACCAATTGGAGCAAATGAAAGCAAGTCATTATCAGACACAAATGTTAATATTCCGACAATAAATGGTACAAATATATTATCAATAGATACAACAATTCAACCAAGTAATGTTTACGTGCAAGCACCAAAAACTAACAATTATAATCTTTAAAGGAGGATAATATGAAGAAAATTAATTGGAGAGATATAGCTGACACAATACGACAGATGAAGATATAAAACCTACAATAGGGGTAGGATATTATAAAAAGGGCTAGATTAATTCTAGTCCTCTTTTATATTGTTTTAAAAATTTCTTCTAATTCAATTTCTAAAATATCTAATTTTTCTTGTAGTTTAGAAATTTCATATACTTTGTTTTCCCAGTTTAAAATATTTATTTGTTCTTTCAAATCAAATATTTTGTTTTGCAAAAGTCTATATTTTTCTGACAAAAGCATATATTTATCTTCTTTTTGCTTTTTTAACCTTTGTTTTTGGTCTCTTTTTATTTTTTCTTTTTCTAGCTTATTATAATCAATTTTTATGTTAGAATCCAATCCCAAATTAAAATCTAAATTTATTTTTTGCATAGCCTCACAAAAAGATAAGTTAAAATAATATTGCACGAATCCTATTATGTCTGAATTTTTTCCACATGCAAAACAATAAAAAGAATTTTTATATGCTTTTGCACTAGGATTTTTATCTTTATGAAAAGGACATAAAAAAATATCTTTTTTTCTTGCAATATTATATTTGTCTAATATTTCTAACATTGTAATATTGTTTTTTATTATATCTTTCATAATATTACCTCATATAAATATAATAAAATGGTATAATGGTTAATAAAAACATAATAAAGGTTGTAATTCTAGTTGATTTTTCTTCATTTCTAACTGTTGCAGCAAAAGTGCTAACTAACCAAAAACCTATTATTATTAAACTTAAAATCTTTAAAATCAACATATTAATCAACCCTTTCAAAAAAATCTGATATTTCATTTTCACTGCCAATAGCTTTTACAATAGCATAAGCTGTTACTTTGCTACATCTTTTCTTTCTGTTTATAATTTTAGAGAAATAGCTTTGACTTATTCCTATTTCTGCTGCTAAAACTTTTTGTTCCTTAGGTAATCTTCTTTTATCTCCATTAAATAAAAACATATTTTTTACCTCCTTTGTTTTTTCTTATATATATCATAAATTTGTACTGATGTCAACTATTTTTACCTATAATTTTTAAAGCTTCTTCTACGCTCCAAACAGCTCCTGCTCTAAGAAATGGACTTTTTTTGTTATTTATAAAATTTATGAAATTTTCTTGTTCTTTTGTTGGTTTATTTTTTCCTACTTTTACTTCTATAAAAGCGACTAGTTTTCCATCATCACTAATAAATTGTAAGTCAGAAATTCCTGTAAATCCTACTTTTATTCTACCGCCATATTCTGTATAAAAGTTACCACTTTGCTGTCTTATTACTATTCCGTATTTGGATAATTCTAACATTATTTGTCTTTGAAGTTCTGTTTCTTCTTTGTTCATCGTTTACCTTTCTCTTTTATATAAATTTCCAATTAAAATTTTTCACTGGTTTTCTTTCTCCTATAGCTACTCTTGAAATACTTGTAATAGAAATTTTTGTTTCTTTACTAGCTTCTGTAATACTATTAAATATTTTTATTGGATTATTATTCATATCTAGTTGTAAAACTTTCTTTTTAACTTTATCAGGAATGTTTTGCTGTTTTTTAATTAATCTTATTTTAGTAGTTCTTATAAAATTACTAAATTTCTTATAATCTATTTTTAATATTCTACTCCATTGTGCCATTGTTTTTCTTATACCATTATATTCTAACCAAATATTTCTACTTGTATTATTTGCTTGAACAAAGCTGTTAACCCATCTACAATTATTTGGTTCATAATTGCCATTGTTGTTTATTCTATCTAATGTTTGTTCTTTTCTTGTTTTATTTTCATCATAACCATTTTGTATCGCCCATTCTTTAAATTTAAAAAAATCTTTCCATTCTTCACATATATTTATACCTCTACCACCATAATTTTTATATGATGGATTTGATTTTGTGTTACATCTACCTTTCATTGATTTCCAAGTTGAATATAATTTGGTTTTACTATATGAAATTTTATTTTTCTCTCTTTGAAAACATCCACAACTTTTTATTTCTTTCCAATGATTAGAAGGTACATAATGAATATTACCACAATCACATTGACATATCCAAACAGTATTATTTCTTTTTGGATTTTTATTTTTTATCCTATCAATTATAACCAATTTACAATATCTTTCTCCAATTCTATCATAAACTCTTTTCATATAATTCCTCCATTTAAAAAGGAACTTATATAAATATGTTACATTAAGGTTTTTATTGTCGAGATAAGCCCCTTAAAGAACATATTTATATAAATTCCTATATACTTATCTCGACACATTAATTATATTATATTTTTATTTTTTTGTCAATTTTTTCTTTCGAGATTCCATTATTTTACTTGCCCAAAATCCTGCATTTTTGTACCCTTTAGATTTACCGTATTCCACTAATTCTCCGTATGTTTTACATTGCCAAATTTCTTGTTTCCTTTTATATATTTCCACCTGTTTTATTCGTTCAAGTTCTGCTTGTTCTTCTTCTTTTATTTGCTCTTTTGTTTTTCCGTTATCGTGCCCACAATAAGGGCATATTGCTTTGTTGCCATTATAAACCTTAAAACAATTAGAACATTGTCTTATTGCAATTACAGATTCTTGCATTCCATTTTTCTTTTTTGCGTAATTTAATTTCCATTCTCTATCTTCATCTGGAAGTCCAAATCTTGTATAATTTCCAACAAAATCTAATATAATTGCGGTTTTATTTTCTTTATATCTCATACAACGCATAGAACTTTGAATAAATAATATCAATGACTTTGTAGGTCTTAACAATAAACAAGCCTCACAGTCATCAACAGAAAGACCTTCGCTTATAATTTCATAATTACACAATATTTGTATATCTCCATTTCTGAACTTATCCATGATTTCTTTTCTTTCTATTTTTGGAGTTTTTCCATCAATATGTGCCGCCGAAATATTATTTTGATTAAAAATTTCGGCAGTTTTTCGGCTATGTTCTATACTAGAACAAAAAATTATTGATTTCTTTTCATTGCAAAATCTTTTGTAGCCGTCTATTACAGAGCCATATATAGCAGTTTTGTCTATTTCTTCTAAAATAGAATTTTGTTCATAATCTCCTTTTTTTATTTTTAGTTTATCACAGTCTATTAAAACAGAAGAATAATATTCGTAAGGAGATAAAAAATTATTTTCTATAAGCCATTTGGTTGGAACTCCTTCTATAATATCATCTGAAACCTGTCCTAATCCTTCTCCAGATGTTCTTCTAGGAGTAGCACTTAAAAACAGTCTTTTTGCATTTGGAAAATGATTATAAATTTTTATATAAGTATTTGATAATCCATGATGTCCTTCATCTGTAATAATAAAATCTGGAATTGGTATTTTATCTAATCTTCTTGATATAGATTGAACCATTCCAATCGTACAATGATTCATGTCAACTCCCCACCAGTTAAAAGTATCTTTTATTTGTTCTTTTAGTTCTATTCTATGTACTAAAAACAAAACTTCTTTTCCCTTTTGAGTAGAAAGTTTTGCCATTTCTGCTGCAATACAAGATTTTCCTCCACCGCAGCCCAATACCAATGTAGGAGAATTATGTCCTTGTCTATAAGAATTTCTTATTTTTTCTAAAATTTCTTTCTGATATTCTCTTAATTCCATTTTCCCCAATAACACCCTTTACTCATTTTCGTTCTTGTGCTTTTACTTCTAACCCTAGATGTTTCATTTAAACAACCAATATCAGAATTATAATATTCACAATCCCCACAAAAATTATTCTGGTAATCTTTTTTTATTGGGGTTCTTTTTTTATCTTTAAATTCAACTTCTACTTGTAATCCTTTTTTATTAAGATAAGAAAAAATTTCTTGAAGTTCTTCAAATTTATAACTGTTTCTACTAATAATATTTACTTCTAAACCAAATTTATTAAGTTCTTTTGATATATTTATAGCTTTTGTTTTTCCTATATAAAAATCAATATTTTTCTTCATTTATTTGCCTCCAAAATCGATTTTAAGCAATTTTAATATTAAAGCCATATAACTTGTTGATTTAATATATTAAACAAGAATATGGCTATAATACTCTTTAAATTAGAACGGTAAATCTGAATCTTTATTATACACGATTTCTGCTCCTAATACATTTGTTATTTCTGTTGCTGTTTCTTGTGACATTTCCTTTTTTGTATCAGCAAAATAACATCTTTCTACTATAAATTCTGTTACATAATGTTTTTGCCCTTGGTCATCTTCCCAATTTCTATTTTGTAAATGTGTTTCAACTAAGATTTGTTGCCCTTTTGTTGTCATATATTTTTGCATAAACTCTGCTGTTTTTCCAAAACTAACTATATTTATAAAATCACAGTCTGGTTCATTTTCTTTCTTATATGCTCTATTTACTGCTAAAGAATTACTATAAACAATTCCTCCATTTTCTGTATTTCTTATAGTTGGTTCTTTAGTCAATCTCCCGTAGGAATAAACATTTGTTAATAAGTCATCATTCCTTTCTTTCTTAATAAATGTCTTTCTTTCATGTGTAATCCTGCATGTTCTCTAAAAGTCATTAATTGTAAATTCTCAATTCTATTATCATCTCTAATTTTATTCTTATGATGTACAACTTCATCTTTTTTTAAATATCTTCCTATTTTTGATTCCATAACTAAAACATGTTCCATAACATATCCTTCTTTGCTAGAATTTGGGTGTTGTGGTATATATATACTAATATATCCATCTTTTCTTTTCTTTTTATGTCCTCCAAATTCTGAAATTACTCTATATTTACCTTTTAAAGCCTTACTTATTTTTTGCCTTGTTTCTAAAGATAAATGTTTACCTTTGTTATGTGATGGTCTACCTTTTCTAGTATTACTCATTTTTTTTCTTGTTCTTTCAGTTATTACTTTTCTTGATTTTATTCCGATATTTTTTTATATAATTATATACTGTTCCAACAGAAATATTATATTCTGAAGCTATCTCATTCATTGATTTTTCATTTTTTATATATTCTTTTTCTAAAATTTTTTTGTCTATCATAATATTACCTCCTATAATAATATTATAATATATTCTTTGAAAACTTGCAACACATTTATTCAAAAGTACACTTATTCATTATTTTTTCTCCTCTTTCTTTTTACTTGTTTTTTTAGTTTTAGGTTTTGCTTCTTCTGGTTTTTCTGCGTCAGGTTTAGTTTTTAATTTTTGTTGTAAATTATAAATATCTTCTAACAATTTTTGATTTTCTGATTTCCATCTTGTAATTTCTGCTTCTTTTAATTTTATTTGTACAAATAAATCATCATTTATTTTTATTTGTGCATAATATTTTGCTGTCATTACAAACCTATAAATTATCATTAAAACAACTAATGCTACTAATATATACATAATCATATTTTTTTACCCCCCTTTCTATTATACTAAATCTAAATCGCGATAATCAATAATTTTTGTTAGTTTCTTAGTAGCTTTACAATAATCGCAATGTTCACAACGAGTTGGTTCTACTTTACCTTCTTTTAATTGTTGTATATGTGGTAAAATTTGCTCTAGTTCAGATAATTTTATATCTATCACTTCGTCTGGAATTGATAATAAAGCTAAATCTGGTTGTTTTTCTTTGGTTACTGCTGCTATAAAAAAAGGAAGCCTTTTCCCAGTATTTTGTTCCACTATTTTTTGATAAATTGTTGCTTGAAAATCATATCCCCATCTAGTAACAAAGTTTTCTTTTTGATTCGTAATCGGATTATATTGATATTTAAAATCAGCTATATATTTAAAATCAACCAATGCCTTATCTTTATGATAACTGTCTATTTTTATTTTAATTGGAATTCCTGCTATTTGACCTGTCATAATTTTTTGATTATCACCATTAACATATTTCATAAACATTTCATCTTTCTTTATTCTTTCTAATGCAACTTCTGCCTGTAAAAATTCAGCTTTTAATGTTCCATCTTTTTTAAATAATTCTTGATGGTTTTCTTTAAATTCATTCAGAGTTCCAGATAGTGCTGCGTCTAAGTAACTACCTTCTAATAAAGCTTTGCTTGGTTCTTCAATCCATTCGCCTTTTAATTCTGCTAACGCTTTGCTTTCACATTGCATAAAACTTTTTATCTGTGAACTTCCACAATATTTAAAATTATTATCTTTGCTAAAATAATTTTCTTCACTAAGCATTAATCATACCTTCTTCATTTAAAATATCATATTTTTTTAATATTTCAATTTGTTTATCGTAATCGTCTGTCATTTCTAATAATGCTGTTACTTCTTCTAACATTTCATCTAAATTTTCAAGTTCAAAAACTTTTTGCTCATCTGCTTTTTCTATAGCTTCTTTTGTTTCTTTTGACAAAAATTCAGTACCTAAAACAGATTTATATTCTAACTCTCTGTCATATTCTTTTTTATAAAGTTTTTCTATATCTTTTACATATTTATCATGTAGTTTTACAAAAGGGTCGTTTTTAATTAATTCCTCTTTAGTAATTTTAAAATTATCATTAATATATTCTCTTTCTCTTTCTTCATAAATATCTAATACTTTCATATCTTTATCCTCCTTTTTATTTCCTAAATTATTTAATCGATTCCCAATATCAAACGTAGGATTTGTCACAGTAGTATGGTCTGTTAAAGTTGTATTTTGTTGATAAGGTTCTCCTGTAAGAGAAATATCACCTGTTTTCATATAATTCTCAAATGAATATACACATTTATCAGAATCAAACAAATTTTTATTATCAAAATTAAACTTTAAAGGAATATAAATTTCTTGTCCAATATCTGCATTTTTTATTTTTATATCACTTAAGTTTAAATTAGTATCTCCCATAATTTTATCTCCTTTTCTTTTTGTTTTGTCTTTGCATATCTTCATAAACACCTAAGCTATATTTATTTTGTTGAAATCGTTTCCACTCTTCAGCAATTTTATTTGTTTTCATTGCTGCTTTTAAACCATTTCTATCAACCTGTCTTCTAAATCCCATTTTTTTCACCACCTTTATAGAACATCTTTTACTTCTCTTGGAGCATTATATATATCTTCAACCTCGTCTGTTGTATATACTCCATTTAAAGCGCTAGGTTCATATAGTCTTGCAAAAAATGCAGTTGCTCTATATCCTAACATTAATTGAGGCATTGTTTGCCATTTTGTATTTTTTAACCAACCTTCTGCTTTAGCCATTGCTATTGTAACTTCTGGACCTTTTACGATACTTCCGTCTTTTTTAGTTGCCTCTAAATATGCTCCATAAGTGTCTTTGCCTTGTTCTCCAATATATTTTATTTCTAATGATAAATATTTTCCTGTTTTTTCTATTAATGTTCTACAAAAACTTCCGCTAAAACTTGCTCTACCTCTAACTATATTTAAATTTTGCATTATTGTAAATGGTTGGATTCCAGTTTGTTGAGCTATACCTAATGCTATAATAACGTTTTCGGGTTTGTTCTTATATGCGTCAGGAACTAAATCTGATTTTGATAATTGTACAGCCATTTGATAATTATTTTTATATTCTTCTAACGTATTTATTGGTTGAGCATTTTCTATTTTTGTTATTGCGTTTTCAGTTACAGGTTCAGGTTCAGGTTCAGATTCTATTTTAAAACCATTAAGAGTTTCTTCTTCTGAATACTCTCCTATTTTCATTAAAATATCATTCATTTCTAATTGTATCTTTTTTAACAATTCTAAATATTCTTTTTCTTTTTCTTTATCATCTTTTATATCTGCCATTTTTGAAACGCCGTTATTATATCTTTGTAATAATTCATTATATTTTTTCTTTAATTCTAACATTATTTTTTACCACCCTTTATTTTTAAATTTTCTAATTTTTTTATTCTACTCATTATTTGTTTCCACGTCATCTTCATATTCCTCCATAAATTTTATTATTTTTACTTTTGTTGTTGCCATTGGTTTTTGTTTTTTTATTTCTATTTGATTTATTGTTGCAGGAGAAATACCTACTAAATGTGCAAATTTTTCTTGAGTAAATCCATGTGTACCTCTAAAAAATAACATTTTATCGGCTAGTTCTTCATTACTCAACATATCATTCACCTCTCTTTCATGGTGTTATAATACCACATTTTAAAACAGAAGTCAATAGTTTTTTATATTTTTTTATATTTTTTTGTAATTTTATTTTAAATCTTCTAAAAAATCTATTAATGTATTTATTTTAAACATATATTCTTGTTTTATAACATATCTATCTTGCCCTTTTAACTCTTCTTTTTGTTTTTCTTCTAATTTATGGATTCTTTGATTTATCATTTGTCTGATTCGTCCTCTTTCTTCATATATTCCGTTAAGAAAAACAGTAGTAAAATCCAATTCATTTTCTTTTAAAATATACTCTATTGCTTCTATTAAATCTTTACCAACAAATTCTTTTTCTTCTTTAAAATCTTCAACTAAATCTTTTAATAGTTTTATACTTTCTTCTCTAGTCATAATTTATATCTCCTTTTAATCTTTTTATAACTCCATTTATAAGTTCTGTAATTTTATCTGCTGTAATACAAGGTAAAAGTCCTAATTTTTCAGCAACATAATTACTGTCTTTTTCGTTATCTGTTAAGAATCCAAAAGCTCCCCTTCTCATTATTGAAACAAATAAATCATTCCATCTTAATCCACCTTGTAATTCACCATGTTTTATTACATTTAAATTAAATAATATATCATAATGAGTACAATGTTCATCTGTCCAACCTATTATTACTGAATTTCCTTTCTTTAATAAATTACTAATACAGATATATGTATTTTCACCATTTATAACTTCTCCATATTCATCAAAATCCATTTATTTTCCTCCTAATACACGAATTTTTTTCTGGTATTCTTCCAATACAGGAAGATTTTTTAATTATTTTCTATTATTCTTCCAATACAAGAAGATTTTTTAATTATTTTCTGTATTATTCCTCCTTAAATCTCTGCCACACATAGGACAGTAGTTTATATCTATTTTCATTTTATGTCCATACCAACTTATATCAAGTATTTTTTCGTGCGGTGTATCAAAAATACATACATGAGCATTTTTGTCTAATGGTTTATACCAACCATCGAAATCTTCTTGACAATATTCACACATCTGTATTACTCCTTTCATCTAATAATTCTTTATCAAACATTTTTATTATTCTTTCTAATACACTTGCCTGCCCTTTTGAAAACTCGTCTTTTCCTGTTTTTATAATATCTAATACATTCTTTAATTCTTCTTTCTTTTTCTCTATAACGGATATAGGAATACTGTTTTCTAATTCTTGATATAATCTTTGTATTTCTATATCTCTAACATATTTACATTCTTGTTCGTGTTCTTGTAATTTTTGATATGCTTCATACATTTCTTCTTCCATCTCTACTCCTTTCCTATCCTTCTCTAATTTCTATTCTAGGCTCTTCTTTTGCTAGTTTTCTTATATATGGAAATATTTTATTTTTTAAACATTCTTCACATATGTCAAAGTTATAAGTTTTGTAGTAATAACAATCTCCATAATTATAATTATCTTCATCTTCAACAGTTAATTCTGTATTATTACCATATATTCTTTCTTTGCAAATATCACAATAATATTCATTATATTTTGTTGTTGTTTCTTTTTCTATCTTCATATACTTCCTCCTAATTGCTGTATATTACAGCTAAACTTTTATTAGTGTTCAAAAAAAACCTAATTCGTTTGTTTTTTCGAAAGATAATTCTTCATCATCTTTATATAAATAAAATGTGCAGCTTCCATAATCATAACAAGTTTGCCAATTTTCTTTATACCATTTTAAAACATTTTTTACATCTTTATTTTCATATGTTTCTATTATACTATGACATTGCCATATTTCTATTTTGTACATCTTCAATCCTTCCTTTCACATTTTTCTAACTGCTGTATATTACAGCTAAACTTTTTCTACTAATCCGTAATTGAATTAAATCATATAAAATATTACAATTTAATATAAATGTATTACTATTAAAAGGTTCTCTTAATGCTATTAATTTGCTTTTCTTTTCTATGCATATAGTTTGATAATTTTCTTTTTTACTCCAAATTTCTTCTATTCCATCACTTAAATCTTTATCTTTTTTAAATCCAAACTTTTCTAATTCTTTTAAATCAACATCATCTTTTATTTTTAACATATCCTACTTCCTTTCACATTTTTCTAATGACTTTTTATATGTTTTATCACATTTTTGTTACTTTATAACTTATAGATTCCATCATTTCTTTGGTAACAACCTCTTGTATATTTATAACTCTTAATTCAATTGGATAAGCATAATCATCATCTATTTCCATTATTCCTAACACATCAACATAATTTCCATTTTCATCTTCCGTATAATCAATTGCCACTACTCTATCTCCATTTACAAAATCATCTTTTTGTATTAGGTCTTTTAGATTAGGAGAATGTTTGACTACATCTGTTTTTTTAATAAAAGTAGAACTTTCCCCGTATTCTGTTATAAAAAATTTACTTTCTAAGAATATGTAATCATCTAATATCTTCACTGCTTTATCTATAATACCTCTTTTAGTCCTTATATACTCATTTACTTTTATTTCATTTTCCATAGATTAGTCCTCCCACTTTTCTAGTACTTGTAATGTAAATTCATTATTTTCAAAATCAGTATACTTTATTTTTTTTACATTATTTCTTATCCTAAATATTTTATTATTAATTATAATTTCTAAATATCTATTCTCTAAATCATCTTTTTCATCTTCCATCTCTACTCCTTTCCTAAAAGGGATTGTAAAACATAAATTTCTCTTAATAAATATTTTTCTTCAATACTATCTTTACAATTTTCTTTTTCTTCTTTTCTTATTTCTATTTTTGCTTTTATTTTGTCTTTTGGTATAAACTCTCCTAATATTTTTGAATAATTATTTATAAGTGCTTTTTTATCTTTTTCTAATTCATTATATATACTTTTAGATATATATTCTTTTCCTTTTATTTTAATTAAATCTAATTCCTTCAATTTATCTAAATCTATTGGACTGTCTATGACATATTTCCAATCTCTTATTTCTAAATTTTCTCTTTTTAGTTCTTCCTTTTCTTCTTTCAGTTCTTTGTTTTTTGCTATAAGGGTTGAAATAGCTTCTCTTAATAATGTCCTTTCAGTATCGCTTTCTGCTTTTTTTAAATCTTCTAAATCTTTATATGAATAAACTGTTCCTAGATTTTCTTCAATTTCACAAAACTTATCATTAAATTCATCATATAATTTCATATCTATTTGGTATAAAATATCTTTTCTTAATTCTTCTTCTAATATATCTACATTATTCATCTAACCACTCCAATTCCTTACATTTTTTATTTATTGCTTGTAGTTCTTGCATTGTAATTGCTGGTGCATTGCTTCCATCATAGCTCAAAGCAATTGCTTTTTTATCTTTTATAAATAAAATACATATCGTATTGCTTTTTTCGTCATATTGGTAATATCCTATATGTTTAGAGCTTTCGTATTTTTCATACCCTAATTCTTCAAACATTTCATCACTTGTTTTCTCTTTCATAGGCTAATCCTCCTTTGCTTCTGGCTTTTTATTTTGCGCAACATCAAAATGGCGTTTTAAACTTTCTATGCTAAAATGAATATATTGAACATCATCTATACCAATTTTTAAAAAGCAATTATATAATTCTTTATAATGATAGTCACTTGGATTACATTCTTTCATATTTTCCAAATGATAATTTTCATTATCTAATAATCCATCAAAAAAATATTTTTCTAGTTTTTCATTTATGCTATTTCTTTTAAAAGCTACTTCGTTTAATTCCTTAATACAATTTGCTTTATTTATATTATCTTCCATCATTTCTCTATATTCTTCTGTCGTTATAACAGCATATCCTACACTTCTTTCCATTTTCTTATCCTCCTAAATTTTTCTTTGAACTTGAAACACTTGTATATTATCTTCTGATGTTCCCATATAATGGATTGTCGTGTTTCCTATTTTTGCATAATAATCATCTCTTTTTTCTAGTTCATTCAATATTCTCTCTAATCCAAATATTAAACTTGGATTTATTCCATAACTTTCAACTATATCTTTCATATATCCTCCTAAATTATATATTCTAATGAGCTAAATTGCTCGTGCGTTAAAATACTTAATATTTTGTAATTATTATCTTTTATATCTTTTTTTACTGCTTTTAACATTTCATCATCAAATATATTTACTTTTTCTTCTGTTTCTGATAAATTATCAAACACCCTTAAAATATCTCCTATTTCTATAAGGTCAATTATATTTTTTGAATGTTTTACTATAAAATCACTAAAACAAGTTTCACATTCGAACATTGGCGTACCATTTTGTCTGTATATTTCTCCATCAAAATAAATAAAATTATTTTCTATTGCTTTTATTTTTGCAATTCTCCCATTTTTACATCTTACATAATCATTAACTTCAATCTCCATTACTGCTCCTTTCTAGTAACTCTGGATTTTCATATATTTCGTTTAGTCGTATCTTTACTTGTTCCCAGTCATAATTTAATTCTTTTGAAATTTTATTTATAGAATATCCTCTTTGATGTAACTCCCATATTCTTGTGTATGAAACGTCTTTCCTATAAAAACCTTTCTTTATCCCTAACCTTTTATGATTACTTTTCCTTGTTGCCTCTTTTTGCTTATCAGTAGTTATTTTTCCTTTGTTGTGTTTACTTTGGTGTGTTGTTATAAACACAACTGCCAAATTTTCTTTTCTTGTATCTAACTTATTTTCGTTTATGTGATGAACAAAAAATTTATTGGCAATTTGGTATTTAACCAATAGTTCATAAGTAATCTATGTATATGAATTTTATCTCTATTTATCGTTATTGCTGGATACTTTCCGTGCATATATATTTTCTTATTACTTCTAACTGGTTTATTACTATACCATAGTATAGCTTTTTCTAATTCATCATAATCAACTATACAATTACAATTATTATTAAATTTAATTGGTTTCTGTATTTTTACTGTCATTTAACAAATCACTATCCTCCCATATATTACCTATTACTTCTATTGCTTGATTTCCAATTTGAGATATAGTCATCATTAAATTAAATCTATCATAAATTAAATCTTTTATTTGAACTGTTTCGTCCCATTCATAAAATCCTTGTTCATATTCTCCGCCTAATATTTTTATTATATCTCCCTCATATATTTCTTTTCCGTTTTTATCGTGTAGTCCTGTGTATTGCATAAGTTCAAAATTATCTTCTCTTTGAATTTGTATATCTTTATATTCAATTATGTCTTTTCCTTTTACCCATATAAGTTTTACTGTATTATCATCAGATTCTACTCCAAAAAATCCTGTATTAAAAACTACATTTACTAATTGTCTCATCTTTTTAGTCTTTTTATCCCAAACTCTAAACTTAATCTCCCTCATTTTCTTTCCTTTCTAGTATATTAATATATACTTGACATACTTTTTTTACCATGTCAGAACGGCAAATCACTATTTTCATCTAATCCGTTTCATTCGTTTTTTATATTTCCAATAAGATAATTTATCTTTAATATAAAATTTAAGTTTCTTAAATATTCCTGCTGTTTTTAAGAAATATTCTAAATCTGTACTGCCATAAGCCCAGTGTCCTAAATATTCTCCACAATCTTTACAATATATATCATACTCTGTTGTACACCCTTCGGGAATATTATAACCACCTATTTCTTCGTTTCTTGTTTCTTCATGTTTATGTTTACATTTTATTTTTAACATTTTTCTTTCCTTTCTACTCATTTATTATGCCTTTTATCTGATATTCTTCCAATATACCTCTATATGCTTCTGTTTCTTGTATTTGTTCAGCTAAACTTTGTTCTAGTTGTTTTATGTACTCTTTTTCTTTCAAATTATCTCTTATTGATAATATTACAGACATTAATAATATACCTGCTACTATAAAACAAATTACATTATCAATTATGTTTCTCATATCTATCCCTCTACTTTCTCTACCATATCTGCTTTAATAAGGTCGTATATTTTATCGTGTATTCTATAAGGACTTACATACATATCAAATCCTGTTGATATTTCTCTTGTTTTTTTATCTACATATAACCTTAATTCGCTATTGCAATCTGGAGCAGTAAATTCATAATAAAAATATCTATCTTCTTCATCGTCAAACCCAAACTTTTCTAATTCTTTTAAATCTACATTATCTTTTATTTTTAACATATTAATCCACCCTTTCAAATTTCCATTTATAACCATCTTGTTTTACTAACTTCATTTGCATGTCTTTTAATTCTTTCTGTACTGTACTTTCAAATACTTCACAAGCTTTTTCACTAAAAATATCACATTCTTTTCTTGTACAAGGAAACTTACTACAATTTTTACATCTCTTCTCGTTCATATTCATACCCCATTTTCTTATATATTCTTTTGTTTCTTTTTTCTTTTGTGTTCCATATATTTATTATTATCTTCTAATGGTATTTCATAATAATCATCTATACCAATTTCAATACTTTCTATTTTTTCTATTCCTTTTGTTGTTAGTTTTGCTATATTTATTTTCATCTTTTACCTCTTTTTATTTTATTTTTCTACACCTTCCCATTTGTTATATTTATAAACATATTTTCTTTTGTGAGTTTTTCTATATTCAGCCATATATTCTTTTTCACATTCTTTACAATAAGTTTTTAAAATTATTTTTCCATTTTGTTTTCTCGTTCCAAAAGCTTCGTCTTCTTTTTCTAAATTACATCTTGGACATTTTCTCATATATAATTCACCTCTTTCTTTTTTATGATTCAAAATCTTCTTTATCGTTTGTGTGTATTTGAGTTATACTTCCTATATATTCTTTTTCACAACCCTCGTGAAAACATTTTCCGTTTTCAATATCTAAATATACATAATCATCTCCAATTCCAATGTCTTCTTCACACCAATAACATATCATTTTACAACACCCCTAACTCTTTATAAGTTTTAAAAATTTTTGGTCCTTGTATTGCGAACCAATCAACCATTTCCTCATTATCAGCCCACGCATATTGTTTTTCTGAATTTTCTCTTAATCCGCTTTCATAAAGATAAGCGTGTACTATTTCGTGTCTTATTACTTTATTTCTAAATTTAACTAAATTGTGCATAGCCTCTTTACTTTCTTTTGTTGTATCTTCTGAAATCACAATTTCTTTTGCACAAAAATCTGTGAATCCATAAGCTTTTTCAAGCCTAGGTTCTTTTTCTGTTTTTACATCTAAGAATAATTTATATTCTGTTCCTAGTATATTTATTTTATTTTTCATTTAATCACCACCACAAATCAAAAAAATATTTTTCAAATAAATAAAACGCTTCTTGTTTGTGTTTATTTATTGTTTTGTGTAAAAATTCGTATTCGTTCTTATCCCAACATTTATCATATTCTTTGTTCCATTCATCACACATTTCAAAACAATATTTCATTCTTAATAAAATTAACAACCAACAACACATACTATCATTTAAATCGTATTCTTCGTCATACTTTTTTAATATTTTATTAATTAAAGGTCTTTGTTTTTCTTTCCACATTCCTGGAAATTTTATAACTTCAGCTATTAATTCTTCTTCATTTGACGGACAACCACAAGTGCAATTTATAAATTCTTCTAACATTTTTGGAAAAATATTTATAAACCATAAATCAATTGAATATAAATCATAGTCGCAAAATCCCTTTTTAGCTTTCTGAATTTTAAATTTTATTTTATCTTTTATTCTCATAATATCTCTCCTATCCCAATAATAGCTAATATGAATAAAAATGCCTTAAATATCCACCACGCTACTATTAATGGTAAAAATAATATATATAAAAATAATTTAAACATATTAAAAATCCTCCTTTTATTAGATATCTTCAAGATTCCTCTGCATTTCTTCTTTAAATTCTTCAGTTTCAAGGTTTTCTATGTATTCTAAAACCTCTTTTTCTATTTTTCTTAAATATTCTATATCTAAACTGTTTCTTTCTATTTTGTCTAATAAATTTTTATTTTCGTTAATATTTGCGAAAACTAAATATAATTCTGTTAATTCATTATATTTTCTTAATTGCTGATATTCGCTTAATTTTTCATCTATTTTTTTATTATTTTCAACAAAAACATCTATATAAGCTTCTCGTATATCTTCGTTTTTTACATTATTATCGTCTAAAAATTCTTCCGCTATTTCTGTAAGGGCTCGTATTTCTTTTTCTTTACCGTCTCTTATTTCTTGATATCTTTCTGTTCCCATTATTTTCTTTCTTTCTAATCTTTCTATACATTTAAGCATTGCTGAATTTATCTTTTTTTCTAAGAAAGAAACATCATCAATTTTTAAACTAAAATTTATAGGTTCTTCACAACTGTTTTCTCCATACCAATAATTCCAATCACCTCTATAATCCATGGTATTTTTTATATCTTCTAATTTTATATCAAAATATATTTTTTCTTCTTGAACATAAATAAATGATATTCTTAAAGTGAAAACAAAATTTTTATAAATAAGTAAATTCCATTTTTTTTGCCACATTTTTGGCTCTAAATAATTTTTAATGATAAAACTATAATCAATTTCATAATTTTTTAATACTAAACTTTTTTCTTCTTTCATAATTAAAACTCCTTTAAATAAATTTTCCTGTTTTAGGGTCTTTCTTTCTCGTTTTACTTTCTTCTATGTGCCAACAACCACATGATTTCGTTTTTGAATATGGATAATAGAAACTATCTTTTCGTATCACTACCTCATTTCCACAATCACATTTACATTTCCAATAACTCCTTCTTCTTCCACCTATATGGTCAAATCCTAAAACTGTAAGTTTTCCTCTTCTTTCTCCTGTAATATCAATCAATCCCATATTAACTCACCCCCCAAATATCTTGTATCTCATAATTTTCGCCTGTATAATTATTAACTATATCAACTGTACTCTGCATACTGGATTGTTTTTCAATATCTTTTTTGATTTTTTCTTCAAGCTTGTCTTTTTCTACCTGTTCTCTATCTATTTTTTTTATTTTTATATAGTTACCTTTTATTGAAGCAACTGATGTATGATGAGAATTTTTACCTGAATTTGTTTTTATAATATAACCTTTTTGAGCCCAATCTTTAATTGTTTTTGTATAAGAAAAACCTTCTAATTTTAATGATTTTTCTAGTTGATTTTTTAAAATATAAATTTCGTTAATATCAATTCCGCCCCAAAATTCTCTTTTTGTTTTTCCAGCATATTCTTGATTTCCTTTATCGTCCATATCAACAAAACAAGAATTATGTATTGCAACTTCTCCTAAAATAAAATCGTAAGCTCTTTCAGAAATATCAATTTCGTCTTTAGTAAACAAAAACTCTTTAACATCTTCTGCTGTAAGAGGTTTTTCGTTAAAAAGAAACATATTGACAAGTTCATCTGCTGCTAAGATATTTGCCATACTAGCTGCTTGTTTATCTGCTGTTTTATTTAAACCTTTAATATCTTCTAATTTTTTCTTATATATTTCAAAAACTTTATTTTTTCCAATTTTTTTAATAAAATCAATAAATTCTCTACCAGCAAAACCGAAAATTTTCTCTTGCAACAGCACTTGCTGCAGGGCAATCAGAATAAAGTTCTTCTTGTTCATCAACATTAATCTCTATAAGTCTATTAAGAGTTCCACCGCCAGAATTAGTTTCGCTAATACTATCTTCGCCAGTAAGAATTGCTGCATTTTTCCAAGTTTCTTTTGCCTTAGTTCCACCGTCTTTATTGGCTTTACCTCTATCAATACCTTGAGCCAAACACATAACAAGTCTGCTTTTCCCTTCACGTTCTTTGTATAACTGTAATTCATCAAAGAAACAAGGTATAGAATGATAGAATCCCATAGTTCTGTAAATAAAGTTTGACGTATTATCTAACGAATTAATAAGTTTATCATTAGCAGGGTCACCCCAAACACTAGCAGCTACTTGCAATGTAACAGTTTTACCTTTACCAGTCTTACCATATATTAAAGCAACAAACGGTAAGCAACCAGTAATCTGTAACAATACAGAAGCAAAACTTGCGTCAACGACCAATCTAACAATTAAGTTTTTTCTAAACTGAGCGACATTAGATTTCCAAAGGTCGTAATCTCCGTGAGTTTTAACTAATGCGTCATAATATGGTTTAAAATTACTTTCACCATCAAAAACTATATCACCATTATATGGAATGAAATTACCAGAAATCCAACCAACGTGAGAAACAGAGTTCTTTTTAGGAATAATGCGTTGATTAAAAACAATAACATCATTTAAATAATTAACCAATAACGAACTATTAGTTGAAGTAACATATATTCCAAAATTAGCAAGAGATATAATCTTGTTTTTATTGGAAATAGTTTCTTTATCAACAATCAAAGTTCTCCACTTATCCAATACCTTATAAGTAAGTTCAACCTTTTCAGTTTCATTAATAATATTAGTAATAAGAGCTGAAGGATAAATAAGTTGTTTGGAAACAGTTTTTACTTTATCATCAATAGAAAATTTTATTTCATCACCAACAACCTTATAATTAATTTCATTTAAGCTTAAATCTGATAAATCCATAGTGTATCTCCTTAATTAATTTTTCTAAAATGTTTTTCAATTAGCTCTTTCATTCTGTCGTCAGTATTTGCAATATTATATCTAACCCCAATAATACTTTGAGCAGTAGAAAGTTTAGTACTTCTGCCATTAAATATATAGGAGATATTTGTAGTAGTCATACCCAATATTCTTGAATATGCTTCATTTTTAACATCTCTTAAAAATTCTAAATTTTCTTTTCTAACTACATACATATCTTTATACATTTTTCTTTCCTCCTTTTCTCAATGATACCACTTATTTTTAAAAATGTCAATACCTTTTTTGATATTTTTATAAACTTTATTATTTAAACAGTAAATTTACATAAAGTTTAAATCTGGTAATAATTGTCGTTCTAAGAAAAAAATTTGGAATTTTAAAAAACGTAAGAAAAAAATTTTGGAATTAAAAAATTCACCTAAGAAAAAAATTTTGGAATCAAAAACCCACTTAAGAAAATTTTTAAAAAAACTTTAAAAAAATCTACCTAAGAAAATTTTTAAAATTCTATTTCCTTTTAAATCTGGTAATATTTTATTTTTTAGGAAAAATTTTTTGGAATTTAAATTTTTTTAAATCTGGTAATATTTTATTTTTTTGGGAAAAATTTTTGGAATTAAAACTAAAAAAAATAATCGTAAAAAAATTTTTTAAAAAAAATAACTGTAAAATTATTAACATATTAATAACACCATAAAATTTACTAAAAAGACAAAAAATACTATTTTTTTACTTTAAGACTATGGTTGTTATGTATACCAATTTTTCAGTCCCACCTTTTTGCAGAAATGAAGGTGGGAAAAGTAGGCACGGTTTTTCCCTAGAAAAATCAAGGGTTTGAGAGGTTGACGACAAGTCCCACCTTTTTTGTGTAGATATGATATATATAGTATGCTTTTTTTGTAATTTTATGTAACCTTTATTTTTTATTTTTTTTTACTTTTTTGTCTTTTACTTTTCTATACGATATATAATATTAGGTAGGATAGGTAGGAAAGGTAGGATAATATAATATAATATAGTAATACCAATACTTTTAACAATCCTACCTTTTTTAAAAAAATCCCACCTTGCCCACCTTTTATTATTTGTTGACTTTTTTCCCATTAGGTGTTATAATATATATATGCTATATCCATGAGAACGGTACCCTTCACTTTTTACCGCTCTCAAATCTATCTACTAAGGAAGGTGTTTTTATTGGCTAGTGAAGAAAATAAAATGGGTAGAAGAAATATAGGTGCTATACAAAACAATATTATTAAAGATACAGAGTTCGCTGCTAAAGTTATGGCTCACGGTTTAGATGTCCTTAATCTTAACCCTAATGGTTCTAAACCTCAAAGCCCAGAAGAACTTACTAATAGATTTATTGCTTATTTTGATTTATGTACTAAAAATCAAATCCCACCTAATAATGAAGGTCTTGCTCTTGTTTCTGGTTATGAAAGAAAAAGCTTTTATGAAATTTCTCAAGGGGTTTTTCGTGAGGAGTTTACTCCCATCATAAAAAGAGCAAAGGACTATATTGCTATGTATGACGCAACTTTAGCGCAATCTGGAAAGATACCATCACCAGTATATATTTTTAGGGCTAAAAATTTCCTAGGCATGAAAGATACACAGGACGTACAGATAACTCCGAACATGAATCCAAGTATACCAGAAGACGCAGAAGAAATCATAAAGAAGTTACCAGAGAAATCTTAATTTTTTGAAATCTGGTAATAATTTAAGATTTTGGAAAAAAATTTTGGAATTTTTGATTTTTTAGAAATCTGGTAATAATTTGAATTTTTCAAAAAAATTTTTGGAATTTTTGAAATCTGGTAATAATTTAAGATTTTGGAAAAAATTTTGGAATTTTAAAATTTTGAAAAAAATAAAAAAAATAAAAATAAAAAAATAAAAAAAAATAAAAAAATAAAAAAAATAAAAAAAAATCATATATATAAACAAAACAAACATATTGAAATTTCGCAAATAATACAGGTTAAAAACGTTTTGAATGTAAAAGGTATATAACTATATACCTAAAAATAAAAAACGCCTTAAAATCGAATTTCGTGCGTTTGATGTGCCTCTTTTTATATTTATATATAAAAGCTAAAAAAAGAAGCGGTTTGTTATATTTCCGCTTCTATTTTTTATTTATTATAAATGATATTATAAACACCAAAGGTGCAACTATGAATATTAAAAACAATTTTGTTATTATTGCAAACATTCCCATTAATATATTAATTAATAACCCTGTTTTTTCGCCTCTGTTTCCGCTTCTGCTGTTTTTCTTGTTTTAATAATATAGTTTGTTTGCTTTGTTGTTTTACTGTCTTAAAATCCATTTTAAAAGGCTTGTACAATGTATTTAAAATAGTAAAATATTTTTTGTCTAGTAAATATCGTTGCTCTGTTGTTTTTCCCAGTATGTTAATTATTAAGTTTTTGTTATTGGCCTTTATTAAAAATTCGTATGCCTCTTGACTTGTATTGAAATAATAACTTTGTTGTCGTGTGTGTAGTTCTCTTAAAGTTAAAACGTTTTTAATCGTTCTATATAGTTTTAATTCTGATTTTTTCAAACTGTCTTTTTGTTCGTTCTTATATTTATCGTTCCAGTATGTCTTATATCCATTGTAAACATTGTTTAAAATACTATTGTATTTTTTCTCTAAATAGTACACCTCTTTGTCGTTCTTTGTAAGTTCATCAATTATTTTGTGTTTGTTTCGTGCGTGTGATAGTCTTACATATTGCTTTTTATAGTCTTTTCTTTCTATTTCTTCATCGTTAAAATATGAATCTAATATGTTATATAAATTTATCTCCAACTGTTCCAGTTTTTCTTTTTGTCTTTTTGCTTCTTCTCTTTCAAGTCGCTTTCTTTTAGCTTCTGAGATTAGCTCTCTTTGACTTGTAGCGATATTTTGTACTTGCTCAGTAAATACGCCCATTTTATCACCCCCTTTTTTATGAAGGAAGCGGTTTTGAAACCGCTTCTTTTATTTTTTATTGTATATTAATATAATATTACCTGTTTTTTTATCTGTTCGCCTTTCGCATGTTTGTATTTTATTTTGTTGTAAATATTTAATCATGTCGCCATAACTTTTAAATTCTTTCAATACTTCCATAAAATAACCCCCTTTTTAATTTATTCGTTCTGTTAGTTCTTGAAATAAGTCTATCAAATCATTTATATTTTCGTATTGTTTCTTATTATAATTTTTGTTATGTGTATGTAAATAATATAAAATATTATCAATATCTTTTGTTAGTTCTTCTATATTTTTATTTTTTAAATTTTCCATATTATACCTCCATTTTTAAATATTAAATAATTTATGTATCTTTTCAATTGTTTCCTTTGCTTCTTTCCTGTCGAATTTATTCGCTTTTTTATTGTCTACGATTTTTTGGTTTTTTTCAAGTTCTTTTTGCATTGTCTCTTTTGTTGTTTCAATTTCTAAATGTATATAGTCAAATTTTTGCCCATAATTTATTGATTTTATTTTTACATTACTAAAAGCATTTAAACAATTAATAACGCTTGATATTCCGATTCCGTATGATATGGACTTGTCTTTATAAATTCCGTATATTCTTTTATTTTCTCTTGTTGTGACATGCTCTATATCATCCCATTGTAAACCTCTTTTAAATTTATATAAAAAGTTAAATTTGTTTATTGCATTGCTTGTCGCTGTGCTGTGTTTGTCGTAACCGTAACCGCTCGCTTTTGTAGTTCCTTTTTCGTACCCTAAGCCATTGTAAAAATAATAATCACAATACCAAGTACTTCCGCCCTTCTCGTAAATTTCTAATTTTAACTCATTTTTTATTTTTTCTTTTTTCATATTAAAAACCCCCTTAATTATCTTTTTATTATTATTGCTTCTTTTGGTTCATATTGTTTTATTTGCTTATCTGTTTTTGTTGTATAAGATATAAAACAAGTAAAACAATATAACGATATAATTACAGTCAATATAAATGTTATAAATCTTTTAAAATTAATCTTCATCTGTTCCGCTTCCTTCCTTTTATTTATTTTATATAGTTATTCAAGATTATTACAACGGGCTTTTTCTACTTTTCCAATATCACCATTTACGTTGTTTGTTTCTCTCTCTTAACTTAATTATATTATAGCATTATTATTATACAATGTCAAGCATTTTTTTTAAAAAAATATAAACTTTTTTTATTTTTTTATAAAGAAATGTAACTGCATTTATATATTAAAACATTGCACAAAATGTGTCTTTTGTGTAATGGTATCATTTTGACAATTCCCTACCCCGCACCCTATTTGACAAACAACTCCAGGGGGTGGCGAGTTATCCCCTCGTTGCTGTAAAAAAACAAAAGAGCTTATGACACCACTATTGACAAAAAGAGGAGAGATAAGATATAAAGTAAGTGCATATTTTTTACCACCTAAAGGAAGTCGGTAACGAATGAGTTATTGGCTTTCTATTTTTTCAAAAAAAGTGTTTTTTAGTAAAATAATATATTTATCTGGAGCTGTTCACATCTGTTCAGAGCTGTTCGCCAAAAGTGAAAACATTAAAAATTTTAAAAAAGTGTTGACAGATATGGTGTTATAATATATAATGTAGGAGTAAAAGATAGCGGATACTAGATTAAGTTATTTTTTAATGATAAACACGCCCCTTTAGCAAGATTAGAGTGTTTAGGAAGATTTTTAGATTTATTTGAATAAGCTTTAAAAAAATAAATCTAGATTAGGAATATTATTATTATATTGGTTTTACGAGGGAAAATTCTAGTTTTTTCCGAAATAAATTGTATGTAGTGATATAGAAAAAGTATAATGTTATACCTCAACAGGTGTAAAAGTTTAAACCGTTATATTAGCCTAGTAACGTGCTGGGGTATATCATTACATAGAGTTTATATAGTTGATACTAGATAAAACTAATAAACTTATAAAGATAGGGAATAGCTTAGGGCGCATATATAGTGCCTGTTCTAGTCAGACACACATGCTTCCTTAGTTTAACTGGGAAAACAATGGTCTTGTAAACCTTAGAAGAAAGTTCAAGTCTTTCAGGAAGCTCCATAATTAAATATATTATTACCTAAGTGTATAACTGCAATATCATGCAGCTTAGAATTATCTGAGGAGTAGTCAACTAGAACGATAGTTTTAGAAGGTTGCTTTGTATGTATAGCGATATATGTACAGGAGATGTAAAAGTCAAGATTGTATAATGTGCAGAGGCTATTGCTTAATAAAACACTAGAGTTGTCGTAACCGTAATAGACGCCTAAGTTAGGAATAAGCCTGTAAGTGTAACAGTAGCGTGTTATAACCAATGCAGGTAAAGCGAAAGAAGGTTATTTCTCGTGACGTTCTTGAAAGAGAACTATAAGGCATAACTAGGTAAAAGTAGCTCAAAACGAGATAAGTTTGGATAAGCAGTATTTTTAAGAAAAAATAATATTATCTGAATGATGGGTGAAATTTATGAGTAAGCAGACTCATACGTGTTTAGAGTTTAGGCTCAGGGTAAGAAGTTATAAGGTCGCTACTTATAGCTCAGACTTACTTTCACGGTGGTTGAATAATTAAGATAAATAGTTGTCTGTAAGGGGAAACTCTAATAATATGTTTAATTTAAATATATTCGGGAATGGTGAAATGGTATCACACCAGGTTTTGGACCTGAGATTATTAGTTCAAGTCTAGTTTCCCGAGCCAGGGGGAATAAGTAACGGAATCCTATGGTAACCGACCGAAGGAATAATGAGTAACGAGAAGTTATTCACCTGTTCGGGGCGAAAAACAACTCCGTGGAGTGGCTTTGCGGGTGGACTATAAAGAATCCGCACATAAAATATTTTGTATGTAGTGATATATAGTGGCGGAATAGGTAGACGTATAAAGGGAGAAAGAGAGTTGTGAAAGCCAATTTGTAGTAAAATATTAATACAGAATAACCAATTGTAAGAGGATTTTACGAGTTTGCTGTTTTGGAATGTGGTGTTCCATATTAGGTGCAAATCCTAATCTATATATCATTACATAGAGGATATTTTGTATGTAGTAATATAGCTCGTTAGGAGATACCTAACCTTGTTTCCTTGATGTAGATAGGAGTGTACATTAACCTACGGCTACTATATAGATATAGCACAACTGAAAATCAAAAGTGTCGGCACGATAGAAAGGTTGTGCAGCGTAAAGCACAGTAAACTGTATTACTACATAGAGAGTATGTTTCTTAACGGGAGGGGCACGAATGATATTAAAAGTTAATTATGAGATAGGCGAAGATAGAGGAATAATATACTTTAAAGACAAAAAGATAATAACAAAAGCAGATATAAGGCAGATAGAAAAGTATATAGAAAAAAAGGAAGGTAAAAAGGGAGCAAAAATAATTAACTGGAAAATAATTGGTAGGTGCTGAGCCAGTAAGAGAGGAAAACGGATATGATAGAAAATGAAATAGAAGTTTTAAAAGACAGTATAATATTATGTGACAGTACGATAGACATAATGAAGAAGAAGAAGAAAGTATTAGAGGATTACAATTTAGAGATAGCGAAAATTATGGACCGATTAAAGACAGATGAGATAAAGCAAGTATTAGCAGCGATAACGCAGGACAATTACAAAAACCAGATAGAAATAGAAATAAACATAGCAGAAGCGGAAGAAGAATATAAAAAAATGAAATTAATGTTAGGAATTATGGAGAATGGTAGAAATTAAGTGTGACACGTGTTTAGGGTGTAATAGACTGGAAATGCCTAAATTTAAAGGCGTTTACAGATGTAATAATTATGTAGACGGAAGGAGTTCTAAAAAAGAATGTCAAGAAGATTTGAAAAAATAAGTGTTAAAGAATTTGAAAAAGAGTATATATGTAGCATACAAGAATATGAAGAATTAGAATTACCAACAAGAGGAAGTAAGTTTAGTGCTGGATATGATTTCCACGCACCATACAGAATAGTATTAGAAGCTGGAAAATGTATTAAAATTCCGACACTAATAAAAGCAGATATGGAAGAAGACGAAGTACTTTTAATAGATGTAAGGAGTTCGCTAGGATTCAAGCACAACGTAAGACTAGCTAACACTATTGGGGTAGTGGATAAAGATTATTACAACAATCCTAACAATGAAGGGCACATATTTATAAAACTGTATAATCCGAACAATTATAACATTGTATTAGAGCAAGGAGATAGATTTGCACAAGGGATATTTATAAAATACTTGATAACAGAAGATGATACTGCTGACAAAGACAGAATGGGTGGTATAGGAAGTACAGGTAAATAAAAATATGGAAATAGGTACAAGAATAAAATTTTTCGAGCCAAAAGAAGGCGACACATATCATAGAAAAGGAAAATGGAAACAAGGGGTTATTTTGCAAAAATTCCCCAGGTTTTATCTTGTACTTGTGGAAGAAAAATATAAAGAATGTTTTTATGAAAATGAGGTGTTTTTAATAAATGAGAATATTGAGTCAGAGTGGGAAAGAAATTTTTAATTTAGAAAATTGTAATTTATTTTTAAGAGAAGAAACGATATATATATCTGACAAAGTAGACTTGTACAATGGAAGAGCAGCTATATTGGGAAAATATAACACTCCAGAAGAAGCACAGGAGATATTATTAGAAATATTTTCAAGACAAGGAAATTGCTATATAATGCCTGATAAGGAGGAAAATAATGAGTTTTAGAGAAGAACAAGAAGGAATAATAAAAAGGTTTAGTATAAGACTTCCAAAAGATTTGTATGAAAGAGTAAAGCAAGAAAGAGAATTGTCTGAAGAAAGTATGAATCAAATTATAAAAAAAGCTATAATAAAATATTTAGAGGAAGAATAAAATTATGCAAGACAAAAATAAGATAAAAGAGAATATAATAGAATTAGAGAAGCAGTTAGAAACATTAGAACTACCTGCTTTTTTGAAATTGCAAAAAATGAATGTGCTAAAAGGTTTAAAGTATGAATTAATAAAAGACAAGAACGATAAAGAAAAATGTGCGGAAGTAGATAAATTAGCTAATGAAATTATAAATTTTGGCTATGAAATAATAAAAAAATTAGACTTAGCAGAGCAGACTGAAACATATAAAATAATAAAAAGTAATTATCAGTTTTTAGGTAGAAGGCATTTAAAAGAATTTATGATTTCTATTGAATGGGATTTTGCTGAAGATATGAAATTCTACGATATAAGAAAAGTTGTATTTGATGAGTGGATTAAAGAATTAGAAAATTTAGAATATTCTGTCTTAAACGGTTTAAGTATATCTGCCCCACCAAGAACTGGGAAAGCGTTGTCAATGGATAGCAATATATTAACTCCTAATGGTTGGATTAAAAATAGAGATATTAAACCAGGAGATTATGCAATAGGTTCTGATGGTAAACCAGTAGAAATATTAGAAGTTTTTCCACAAGGAATAACTGATATGTATGAGATAACATTTGACGATAGAACTAAAGTAAAATGTAGTGGTGACCATTTGTGGACGGTTAGAACTAATTCAGATAAACAATTATATAAAGGGAAAAGAAGAAGTAGGGTTCTACAAACGAAAGACATGATTGGTGACTATATTTTAAAAACAAAAAGCCCTAAAAAAAATAATTATAAATATTCTATTGATTTTGTTCAACCCGTAGAATTTAAAGACACATTAGAAAAAAATGACTTACACCCCTATATTATTGGAAGTATGTTAGCAAACGGAAGTATAACTAATAATGTTCTAGGAATATATACGCCACACATGGATATTCTTAAAAAAATAGAGAAGTTGTTACCAGAGGGAGATACTGTACATATTTATTCTGAAGAAGGTTGTTATAAAGCTACATTATCAAAAGAAAAAAGACAAGGAAGAAAAACCAGTAAAACAATGGCAAAGTTTAGAGAATATGGTTTAACTGGCAAAATTGCTGAAAATAAATTTATTCCTAAAAAATATCTATATTCTAGCATTGAAAATAGAATAGAGCTGTTAAGAGGTTTAATGGACGGAGATGGAAGCAGTAGTTGCAACCAAACAAGATATACAACTATTTCTAAACAACTTGCTGAAGATATAATGGAGTTGATAAAAAGTCTTGGTGGAAGAGTTACGTGTAATATTCATGACAGTTTAGGCAGAGATGGAGTAAAAAAACATAATAGATACGATTTACAAATATCTATGGATATAAATCCTTTTTATTGTAAATATAAAGCTGAAAAGTTTATTTTTAGAAAAAAAAATAAATATAAATATATAAAACAAATAAAAAAACTACCTGACGAAGAATCACAATGTATTTATGTTAATAGTGAAGACCATCTATTTGTAACAGATGGGTATAATCTAACTCATAACACAGGCGTTGGTACAATATTTTTTATGTGGTGCATGTTAAGACACCCTGAAAAAAGCTGCTTTTTTGTAAGTCATACTCGGTGCAATGGCAAAAAAAGTATATTCAGACATCATGACAATGCTGAACGACCCTATAAGGAATATAGTTGCAATATTCCCTGAGTTTAGTATAAAAAGTAATAGTGCAGAAGATTTGTGGATTCAATTAGAAAGTCATAGTAGTAATCCTTATCATACAGCATATTTCAGAGGTATTGATGGAAATATGGCAGGTATCTTGGAAGCTAGTTGGCTTTTATATTGTGATGATTTAATAAAAAATATAGAAGAAGCGTTAAATCCTACACGTCTTGAAACTGCAAGACAGAAGTACTCAATAGATATAACACAAAGAAAGACAAACAAATATGTAAAAGAACTTCATATAGCAACGAGGTGGAGTATTCATGATGTAATAAGTACTTTAGAAATGTTGCACGATGGAGATGAGAAGTGGAAATTCATAAGAAGACCTGCAATAAACAGTAGCGGAGAAAGTAACTTTATGTATAAGACACCGTTTGAAATGGATATGACACATTGGAACATACAGAGAAACTTGCCAGATATGGACGAAATAAGTTTTAATTGTATATATCAGCAAGAGCCGATAGAAAGAGATGGATTATTATTTGCAGAAGACAATATGGCTTACTTTAATGGGGTTTTGCCAGACATAGAACCAGATTTAGTGTGTAGTTATTGTGACGTTGCTTGGGGTGGAGGAGATTTTCTTTCTATGCCAATAGCAAAGGTTTATGGCAATGATGTATATATAACTGATGTTGTTTATAGTGATAAAACAAAAATGACTACAAAGCCGATGGTTGTAGGAGCGATAGAAAATAATAATATTGTAAAAGCTGGATTTGAAGCAAACAATGGTGGAGATGAGTATGCAAGAGATATTTCAGACAAATTAAAAGAAAGTGATTATAGATGTGCTGTGCAGACGTTTAAAGCTCCAACAAATAAAAGTAAATTAGCAAGAATTATAGCTTGTGTAGATGAAATTACAGCAGCAGGAGTAGGGTATAGACTAATATTTTTAGATAAACAAGCAAGACAAGGAAATAAAGCTTATGATTTATTTATGAAACATATATTTATGTTCAATCAAGGAGCAAAATATCAAGGAAAACAAAAAGATGACTGCGTAGATAGTTTAGCAGGATTGATAACTAATATATTAGAATCAAGAATAGGTGCTGGAAAAGCTAGAAGTAGACACAGTAGAGCGGAACTGGGAATATAAAATAAAAAAGCAAGGAAGCCAATCAAGACCTTGCTTTTTAAAAAATATAAAAATCAAAATAACTCAGTTTATGATTATTTATATGATAGTAGCTATTTTGAAATCTTTATACATAATTATTATAACACCAAAACTATTTTTTGTCAATAAAAAACTAGGATTTTTCCTAGTTTTTTTGTTTGATATAAGGATTTATAATATGGAAAACTTCAAAAAAAAGAAAAAAGTTTTCTGCACAAATAGATTATACATCATCTTTTTAAAAAATGCAATAAAAAAACTAGGATTTCTCCTAGTTTTATGCACACAGAAAGGATTTTCATACATGCTTAGCAAATACCTATAATTATTATACTAAAACAAAATAAAAATATCAAGAAAAAAATAAAAAAAACAGAAACAAAAAATAAAAACTTGAACTCAGTTCAACAATTTGACAAAAATTATTGTTTTATAGTAAAATGTTATTGACAAAAAACAAAGAGATAATATATGATATAAACAAAGATAGAAGATAAGAGGTGAGAATGTGTGGAATTGCCTAATTCGCTTGTAGGAGATGGAAGAAAAAGAATAATTTTTGAAGATGAAATAAATAGAGATACAATCATAGAAATACTTCAAAAAGCAATGACAATACATTTGCAAAATCAAAAACAAATGCAATATTTGATAGATTACTATAAGGGAAAGCAGTCAATTTTAAATAGAGCAAACCCTTATGCTTCTGACATAAATAACAAGGTGGTTTTAAATTATGCGTATTCAAGTGTAAGAGATATTGTAGGATATACATTTGGAAAAGACGCAGAAATTACACAAAGAAAATTTAAAAGTAAAAAAGACATAGAAACATTGTCAGATATTTTCAATTATGAAAATTCGAGCATTGCGGACACAGAAGCAGCTACAATGGCTGCTATAACTGGTATAGGTTATCAATCTACTTTACCAACAGAAGAATTAGATAGCGATTATATGCCAGACATACCTATAAAAATAAATTCATTAAGCCCACTTACTACTTTTGTTATTCAGTCTGCTAAGATAGGAAATCCTGTAAGATTAAGCTGTACTTATTGGACAGATTTAAATGGTAAATATACATATTTTACTGCTTTTACTGATACAGAGTGTTATCATATTAGAGCAAAAGCAAATGGAACAATGGCAAGTATTATAGGTGATAATGAAATATTAGAAGTTATACCAAATATAATTGGTTTAAATCCAATAAGTATGATTCAAAACAATGCTTTCTTAATGGGAGATTTTGAAATAGCAATTACAGTATTAGACGCATTAAATCAAATAGCAAGTGATAGTGTAAATGATGTTGAAAATGTAATAAAAAGTCTTTTAGTAGTTATAAATGCTGAACTAGAAGACGGAGCAAGTAAAGATATAAAAGAAAATAGAATATTAGAGCTTGTAGGAAATCCTGGACTTGGAAATGTTGACGCAAAATTTATTTATCAACAGCTAGATAGTCAAGGAATACAAAATCTAAGAGAATATTTTGAAGAAGCTTATAAAATTATAATTGGAATACCTGATAGAAAAACCAGAGGCGGAGGCGGAGGCGACACAGGTGACGCTGTAAAACTTCGTGATGGTTGGGCAGATATAGAGGTTGTTGCAAGAGTTAAAGAAAAATACTTTAAAGTTGCAAAGAAAAAACAAATAGGAGTAGCAATAGCCATACTAAAAGGATTAAATCTAATTGGAACAGAGTTAAAACTAATTGATATAGATGTAAAATTACCAAGAAATAAAAACGATAATTTACAAACAAAAGCACAAAGTTATGCAACATTGGTTGGAACAAAGACGATAGCCCCAGAAGACGCATTAAATATTGCAGATATGACAACAGATACAGCAGAAGTAATAAGACGTGGAGATAAATACTGGGAAGGAAAAAATGTAAACAATAATGTGAATAACTCTAACAATGAAAAAGATATTAATAGTTCTGAAGGAGATAAGTCTGATGATACATCAGAAACTAATTCTGAAGAACAATAATATAAAATTGCCCGTTCTACAAGGCTATATATGTAGATAGGTTTCGCACAGAGAAGTGCTATAATCACAACCGAAAGAAAGGAAACAAATATGGACGAAGAAAAATTAAAAGAACTACTAGGCGAAAATTTTGAAGGAGCACAAGATTTCTTTAAAAATCAAGTTCTAGGTAATGGCGATTATGTCTTATCTGGAAAAGCAAAAGCTGAAAAAGCTGATTTGCAAAAGAAATTAGATGAAGCAAATCAAAAAATCAAAGAAAAGATGTCTGATGACGAACTAAAAGCAGAAGAAGTTGCTGCAAAAGACAAATTAATTGAAAGTCTTCAAAAGCAATTGGCAGCCAACACTATAGATAGTAATAAAGCTAAAGCTGTTGGAGGAATTGCAGAAGCAACTACATTAATTGGTTTAAAATCAGATGATAAAGAATTTAATGAATTTATTTCAAACATTGCTACAGAAGATGGAGATAAAACTCTTTCTATAAGTAAATATGTTAATAAACTTGTTAAAGAGGCTTATGACAAAGGAAAATCAGAAGCTACTAAACAAAATTTAAGTAAAATTGGCGGATTTAATGCTAATAGTAGTGGAAAAGGTTCTGAAAGTCCAGAAAGAGAAAGTCTTGCTACAAGACTTGCAAAAGAAAATGCTAATAAAAAAGTAGAAAGTTCTTATTTTAAAAATTAAAGGAGGAAAATTAAATGGCAAATAAAGTTAAAACAGAAACAATGGGAGCACCAGAAAAACAAATTTTAATAGCAGAAGATAGCTTTAAAGTAACACTATCAGCTGTTATTGCAGATACTGGAGCAGTAACTGTTAATGGAAGAAAAATATTAAAAGCAGGAACACCTGTTAGCGGAGATTTAAAAGATAGAAATACAGCTTTTGCAAAAGAAACTTCAACTCCAAATGCTGTTTTATTACATGATGTAGATGTAACAGACGGAGAAGAAAACGGAACAATAGTTGTAGCTGGTGTTGTAGATATAAATAAATTAGACACAGATGTTCAAGCACTAATTACAAGTGGTGTTGAAACAGCTTTAACAAAAATAATATTCTTTAAATCATAATTTTTGAAAGAGGAGGAAAAATAAATGACTATATTTGATTATATAACAGCAAAAGAAATCGCTGCATATTACAATACACAAGCAGCAGAAGTTACTTTACCACCATACTTAGGTGAAGAATTATTCCCTAATAAAAAACAATTAGGATTAGATTTAAGTTTTATAAAAGGTGCTAAAGGACTAGCTAAAATATTAAAACTATCTGCTTTTGACGCAAAAACAGTAAAAAGAGATAGAATTGGATTTGAAAAATTACAAACAGAAATGCCTTTCTTCAAAGAAGGAATGAGTGTTGACGAAAAAACAAGACAAGAATTATTAAGAGTTATGCAAACAGGAAATCAAGCATATATAGACATGGTTCTAAATAAAATATTTGCAGATGAAATTACATTAATGGAAGGAGCAGCAGTAGTTCGTGAAAGAATGAGAATGCAATTACTTTCAACAGGTGTAATTACTTTAGCAAATAATGGTCAAGCTGTTGAATATGATTATGGAGTTCCAGCAGCTCATAAAGTTAATGCTTCTACACCATGGAGCACAGTTGCAACTGCTGACCCTATCGCTGATATAACAGCATGGCAAGATTTAATGGAGGCTTCTGGTTATGGTAGACCAACAAGAGCTATTACTTCAAGAAGAGTATTAAGAGCAATAGCAAAGATAGACTCTGTTAAAAATGCTATATATGTTTTAGGACAAGGAAAAGTTACACCAGATGAAGCTTCTGTAAGAGCTTACATAGCTGATAAAACAGGTGTAGATATAGTAGTTTATGAAAAATACTATAAAGATGTTGACGATACAGTAAATAGAATGTTACCAGATGACTTATTTATATTAATACCAGAAGGAACTTTAGGAAATACTTACTTTGGTACAACACCAGAAGAAGCAGATTTAATGGCTTCTAATATTGCAAATGTTGCAATAGTTGACACAGGTGTTGCTATAACAACTTCAAAACTAGTAGACCCTGTAAATGTAGATACAAAAGTATCTCAAGTTTGCTTACCTTCATTTGAAGCAGCAGACCAAATAATTATAGCTGATGTTATGTAATAACATCAGTTATAGTCAGGAGGAATAAATATGATAGAAATTGAAAAGAATGGAACAAAATATACTGTATCAAAAAATACTTTTGAGATATATTTTAAAAGCTTAGGTTATAAACCTACAAAAGCTGAAAAAATACAACCAAAAGTAGAAAGTAAGAAAGAAGAGAAAGAGAAAAGAGTAGGTGATAAATAATGATTTACAAAATAAATAATAAACCTTATGTAAAAGCAGAAAATTATTATGCCGAACTTGAAGTAACTCAAAATGGTTTAGTTCCAAAAAAGCCTCTTCAAAAAATATATGAAGAAGATATAAAAGAAACTAACCTAGAAACTTTCACAAACTCAGAAGAATATATGAAGAAAAATTCTATATTTGAGAAAACTGAAATCAAAAGAAAAGACAAAATATTATAATGAAAGGAGTAGGTATAAATGGAAAATCGCAATAATGAACAAATTGTAAAAATTTTCTTAAAAATAAGAAGAAAATTAAAAAATATGGGCATTGATTATATTAATGATTATGACATTTATGATGAAATTGATAATGCTATTGAAGTTGTTAATAGCAAAAGAAGATTTCAGCCTACTTCTAATATTTTGTTTGAAGAAAAATATAGTGGTTTAATTGTAAGGCTATGTATTACTTCTATTTCAAAATGGGGAGCAGAAGGAGAAACATCACACTCTGAAAATAACATATCAAGAAGTTATGAGGCTGGAAGTGAATACCCTGAAAGTATGCTTTCTCAGATAGTTCCCTTAGGGAAAGCGAGGAAATAAATGGTTGGCTTAGTTAGAAATAAAAGAAAATTTTACCTTTGCAAAAAAATTGAAAATTCTGTTACTTTTGAAGAACCGATAGTGAAAAGATTAAATTATCAACCAAGAAATTCTGTTGGAGAAATGCTTTCTTTGGGAGAAGATTATTCCAAATATTTAAGAATAAAGTGCACTCCTAAAGAAGCACAAGATTTTGAAGACAAAGATAGATGTTATATTTATAAAGAACCTTCTATTCCTTTTGACCCTTTATGTAATGACGCTGATTATATAATTGACGGAAGCCCGTTAATAACATTAAATGAAGCGGAAGTAAATTTAACTAGAATAAGTGGTGATTAACATAAAGACAATAAAATGTGAAATATCAAGTCAAGGAATAGATAATGTAATAAACAAATTAAAATCTTTAAAGTCTGGCTTAAAAGAAGCTGATAATAAAATTGTTGCAGAAATGGGAAACTTTGTTAAAGACCAAGTTGCAGCAAATTTAGCTGCTACTCCATATAAAGATGGTAACGAAGATACAATACCGTTTTTAGAAATAACAGGAAATAAAGCAAAAGCAGGAATGAGAGGTATACAATCTGTATACAACGAATTTGGTACTGGTACAAAAGGTCAAAATTCTCCTCACCCTGAAAAAAGTAAATTTTCATTAAATGATTATAATAGCGGTAGAAAAATAAAGGTTAGTAAAAGTGGAAACTTGTTTTGGATTTATAAAAATAAATCTGGTGAAAAAGTCATAACACAAGGTATTCCAGCAGGTAAACAAGTTTTTAATGCAAGCGTTTTATTAAAAGGTAAAAAGAATGAAATTATAAGAAAGAGAGTAGGTGAAGTCATATCGAAACTTTAACAGAACAATTAAAAGAAGATTTGATTGAATATTTTTCACAAGACCAAGATTTTACAAATGTTACTATTAAAGGGGCTTATGACGAAACTCCAGTTATCTCTTATCCAATAATAACAGTCTTGGAAATTCTTAATCAAGATAATACAAGATATGATGATATTAATGGAGAAAATATTTCTGATTTAGGTTATCAATTTGACTCAATATGTGGAAACATAAGTATAAATGGAGATATTTTATTGGCAACACAAGCAGCAACATTGCTAAGCCATAAAATAGACGAATTTATCAGAACATACGAAAATGGGAGATATAAAGCTTTACGAAGAACTTCTAGGAGTGCTGTATTACCACTCCCAAATGATAGTACAAAAATAATGTCTTCTACTACATATACATGTAGTTTAGATATAAATAAAAATATAATTTATAAAACAAGTTAGGAGGAAACAATTATGGGTATTAATTTAAGCACAGCTGGAATACATTTATATTACGCTGTTGAAGCAACAGCAGGAACAAGACCAACAGCAAAATCTGCTTATACAGATTTAACAGGTGTAAAAAGTACACCAGATTTTAACCCTGCACCAGATACACTAGAAACTACAACATTAAATGAAACAGAATGGAAAACATATATTGACGGTTTAAAAGACCCAGGGGGAGCATTAGAGTTTAACTTTAATATGACACAAGAATTAGTAACTTTATGGGAAACTTTAATGACAGCTTATGAAGCAGGGAAAGGTGATAATAAAGCTACATGGTTCTTAATTGACATACCAGGATTAACACAAGGTTTCTATTTTACAGGAAATCCTTCAAGCATGGGATTGCCACCAGCAGAAGTTTCAAGTGTATTAGAAATTACTAATAGAATAACTCCAACAGGAGCACCTATAAAAGCTGCTAAACCAACAGCTTAGTATAAAAAAGAAAGAGGTAAAAAATATGAACAAAAAAATTGAATTTGAAAAAGACGGACAAAAATATGTGTTAGAATATACAAGAGAAAGTGTAGCCCTTATGGAAAAGCAAGGCTTTGAAATTGAAGAATTAGTAAAAAAACCAATGTTAATGTTACCATTAGCATTTCAAGGATTGTTTTATAAAAATCATAGAAGAGCAACAAAACAATTTATTGATGAAATTTACGATTCTTTCAAAGAAAAAGATAAACTTTTAGAAGCCATAGCTGAAATGCTTGAAGAATGTTATTCAAGTTTAACGGCTGAAAAAGAAGGAAATGATAAGGGAAACATAGATTGGAAGATAGTTTAGATAAACTAAGCAAAGTAGAGCATATCTTCCTTACAGAACTGTTTGAAAGAATGTGTCCTTATTATATGGCAATGGGAATGACTTATGAGCAATTTTGGCGAGAAGATGTTACCATGCCTATAATGTTTCGTAAAGCTTATAGAATTAAGCAAGAAGAAATGAAATGGAATATTTGGGAAGGAGGCGTGTACACTTATGAGGCTTTATGTAAAGTATCACCTGTGTTACACGCCTTTTCTAAAAGCGGTACAAAGCCTCTACCTTTTTCCGAAAAACCACATGGAATAGAAAAACTAGAAGAAAAAATATCAGAAAATAATGTTTATGAGGAAAAAGAAATTAAAGAAAAAAAAGAACAACTAATTGAGAATGAAAGGTTAAGAGCACAAATATATTTTAACAACTGGTATAACGCAACTAAAAAACATTTTGAAGAGAAAGAAGGTGAAAAGTAATTGTCAGAAGGAATAACATTAGACCAAGTAAATGTAGAGCTTACAAGTGATTCATCAAAAGCAAGTAAAGGAATTGATAGTTTAGTAAGAAGTCTTGAAAATCTAAAAACTTCTTCTTCAGGAGCTATTGGAGGTTTAACTAATTTAGATAATACAATAAAAAGTTTAATGAAAAATTTCTCTGGGCTATCTAGTTCAACATCTTCATTTAGAGCTTTAAATAACGGATTAAAAGATTTAAAAAATTCAGCTTCAAGTATGCAAAATGTAAAATTTACAGGAAAAACTGGAGATTTAGATTTACAAAGACAAAAAATAGAACAAAACAAACAAGCATTAGAACAAATGCAAATAACAGCTAGTAAAGGTACAAATTTAAACGCTGGAACAAATATTTCTGATTTGTCTTCAAAGTTAGACAATTTGATAAGCAAACAAAACATATTAAATAAAAATTCAAATCTGCTTCTTCATGGTTATAGAGGAGCAAGGCAAGAAGCAACTGGTTTAGCTGGAGCGGTAGGTAGAGTAAGTGGAGTTTTTAGAGCATTAGATAAAGGGGGAAGGAATTTTGTAAAAAGCATTCGTCCTGCTGTAAGTATAGTAAAATCAGCAGCTAGTCATGCAAGAAGACTTGCAAAATCGTTATCAGACACAACTGGAATAAAAAGACAACTAAAACATTTATCTAAATATGTATTAGCTTTATTCTCTATAAGAGGAACTTATGCTGCTATAAAAGCTTTTGCTCAAAGTTGGTTAGATAGTACCAGCCTAGCAGCTCAACAATTAAGTGCTAATATTGATTATTTAAAATTTGCTTTAGGTTCTGCAGTTGCTCCAATAATAGAATATATAGCAAACTTAATTTATTCTGTTTTAAAGGTAATTCAGACTGTAATATATATATTAACTGGAATAAATATTTTTGCTAAAGCTTTTGCTAAAAATATGAAAAGTGCAGCTGGTAGTGCTGCAAAAGTAAATAAAGAATTATCTCTTGCTCCGTTTGATGAGTTAAACACCATCGGAAATATGTCGGGCGGTGGCGGTGGCGGAGGAGCTGGAGGAGTTGCTCCGACATTTGATTTAACAGAAGTTGATTTAAAATATAATAAATGGGTTGAAAAACTTGTTAATTTCTTTAAACCTCTAAAAGATAGTTGGGATAAATATGGACCAGACTTAATGAAAAAAGTAAAAGACACAGCCAAAAGTGTTTCAGACGCTATTGCAGATACTTGGAAAAGCTTTGAAAAAATAATTACAAATGGAACTGTTTATAAAATACTTGGGAATATTTTAGATATAATAAAAGACATAGCAGACGCATGGAAAAAAGCCTGGACAAATAACAATAACGGAGATAAAATAATACAAAATTTAGCTGACGCTTTTAACAATATACTTGACGCTATAAAAAAAGTAACAGAAAGTAAGGAATTTCAGGATTGGTTATCAAATACAATAGACAAATTAAGACAAATATCAGAAAAACTCGCTTCAATTAATTGGCAACCATTTATTGATTATTTAGCAAAATTAGGTGGGAAAATAGGTAATGCAGCACTTTGGGTTTTAGATAAAATTGTAGACTTATTTAAATGGCTTGTAGAACACCCTAAAGTTATGGATATTATATTAACGGTTGTTGGGGCTTTATTAACATTAAAAACTATATCAGAAGTAGGAGATACTATTTCTAATATCAAAAAATTATTCGAAAAAAGAAAATTCCCATTAAAAGCAGCAGCGATATTAACATTAAGTATTATATCTATAAAATTTGGAACAGAAGCAATTTCAGATTTTAATAATGGAAATTTAAAAGGTGGAATGTTAAAAAGTCTTGCTTCTGCATTAGGAGCTGGAATTGCAGCTGCGGTAGCTGGAATATCTTTAAGTGCTTCTGCATTATTGACTTTATTTATAGGTGGAGTTCTTTTTGCTTATGGTATGCAAAAATATGGAGAAAATACTTTACCAGGTTTTTTAGCACAAAAATATTTACCAAATGACTTGTCAAAAACGATTAATATTATGTTAGGAATTAATAAAGTAGTTTGGCAAGGCTTAGAAAAAATACTTCCAGAACAACAATTAAAAAATCTTGTAAAATCAATGATGTTAAGAGTAGCAGAATATATAAAAAATATACCTATTATTGGTAAAGGAATAGGAACAGCTATTGAAAACGGAATAAAAGCAAGTGAAGGTAATGTAGAAAATACTGTAAAATACACTTCAAGACAAGCCCTAGAAAAAGCAAATCCGTGGGTACAAAAAGATGGAGAAAAATTAGGTAGAGATACAATTACTGCGTACAAAACTGGTTTTGAAAGTCAAGAAAAAATATTAACAACTGCAACACATAGGACATTAAATGCAGGATTAACAGCTAATGAAAACAGCTTAAAACAAACATCAGACAAATTAGGAAAAAACCTAAATTCTAGTGTTCGCACAGGATTTTCTGGACAACAACAGTCTTTAAACAGAGATTTTAAATCAGTAATGAATAGTGCAATAACAAGCCCAGAAAAAGATTTAAAAAGAACATCAAATAATATGGGAGGAAACTTAGGAAAAGAAGCAAAATCTGGATTTGAGAATAAATTCAATTTAAGTGGAATAAAAATAAAAATGCCACATTTAAGCTGGAGTACACAACCCGCAAGTGGTTGGACTGCAAAAATATTGAGTGCTTTAAGTTTGCCTACAAGTTTACCTAAATTAAATGTAAGTTGGTATGCAGAAGGTGGATTCCCTACAACAGGAGATTTATTTATAGCAAATGAAGCTGGACCAGAACTTATAGGAAGAATGGGAAATCAAACAGCAGTTGCAAATAATGACCAAATTAAAGAAGGTATTAGAGAAGCTGCATATATGGCAATGACACAAGCTTTATCAGAAAATAGCCAAGGACATAAAACAGAAGTTTATATAGGAAATGAAAAAGTGTATGAAGGCTATAGTAGATACCAAAACTATCAAAATAACAAATATGGAGTAAGCACAGTAAGAATATAGGAGGAAATAAAAATGAGTTTTAATGGTTATTATGTTAAAATTGGAACTTGTAAATTTAATGGTGAAAAAATTAATAATATTCCAACTCCTATTATGAAAAGGGAGGGTTTTAAAATCCTCCCTAAACTTGTTATTGTAACTGATGACAAGAGAACAGCGAGTGGAAAATTATATATAAAGCCATTATCACATAGACCAACAAAGATGGAATTAACTTTTCCAGTTATGACGCCAGACCAATATAGGATTATAAAAAGAGCTTTTCGTGGCGAATTGACAGACCAACCCGAAATGAAATTAACTGTTCAATATTATGATGAAGATACTGATAGTTATAAAACAGGAACTTTTTATCATACAGATATTTCTTATTCTCCTGTTATTTACGGAGGACAAAGAATGTTACAAGTAGATACGATAAAATTAATAGAATGGTAGAAAGGAGGAAACATGTATAATTTAAAAAAAGCAAAAATTAATCAAAATTTTCCAATAACTATTATTAATGCGAAAGAGCAAAAAGCTTTTTTTGGTGTTGATGGAAAGAGCGAACAAGCAACAAGAAGTGGAAAGAATTTATTTGACTATAATAGTTATACTTATGATAAAACAATTCAAAATTCGTATAGGTTTATAGAAATTAAAGACTTAAAACCTAATACAATATATGTGATAAGTAATTATCAAGACTTAACTAATAGTGGTTTTGACAATGTATATATGGCAAGAGATGCAAAATATTCTTCAATAATTTTTGCAAATTTAGTAGGAAATAATAATGTACCAATTAATACAGATGAAACAGGAAAATTATATTTGTGTGCTTATGCTTCTAGCTGGACAGAAGAATTATGGAATACATTTATAAGTTATTTTGAAAATGCACAACTTGAAGAACGGAAGAACACCAACTTCATACGAACCATACGGAGCTTCTCCATCTCCTGATTATCCTAGTGAGATACATAGTGTAGCAGATGATGTGAATTTATATGATATAGAAAATGCAAATGTCAGCAATTTAGGAAGTAATATAACTGTAACAAAAGAAAATGATACAGTAAAAATGGTATGTAATGGAAATGTATATGGAGCAATTTTAGGAAATGTAACATTAGGTAAAGTTCAAGAATATACTATTGCTTGTGATGTTGAAGGTGGTGTAGAAACTCAATTACAATGGGGATTAAGAGTTAAATTTCAAGATAATACATATTCTAACGTGTCAAATTCAAATAAATTAACTTTTACTACTAATCAAAAAAACGAACAAATACAATTAATGTTTTATGTAAGAGTTGGACAAGATTTTACAGGTACAGTTATTTTATCAAATATAAAACTACAAGAAGGCACAGTAGCTACTCCATATTCTCCTTATAATCAAGGAACAGTAACAATAAAACAAAGAGGAAAGAATTTGTTTGATACATCAAATATTATTTCAAGTGTGACAGACTACACAATTACAGTTCAAGATGGTGGGTTTATAATAAGAACTGGCGGAATGTCTAATGGTGGAAATTTAGGTTTATTAAAAAATTTATGTCCACAATTAAAAGTTGGAGATAAATTTAAATTTAATTGGGATACAAATGCAACAAGGAATAATTCTGATGTAAATTATATATATTTAAATTTATATAGAAATACAATTGTAAAAGACATTTTATATACTTGTACACAAGAGATGTTGGACAGTGAAACATATTTTTATGGACAACAAGGAGAATACTATAAAGATATAATATTTTATTTAGACGGACAGACTTCCGACTACGAACCATATCAAGGTAACGACTACACTATACAAACAGAACCATTACGTAGTCTACCTAATGGAGTAAAAGATACAATAGAAGCAGATGGTATACATAGAAGAGTAGGAAGAATTGTATTAGATGGAACAGAACCTTGGCAACAATATAATAATAATGTGTATTTTGTTGGTATAAATAGACGGTAAACCAACGTCTGGCAATATTATAGGCGGTTATTGTAATTATACTGATATAAGTACAACAACAAATATGCAATATAATGCAGCAGTTGGAACGGGAATATTTGTAAGTAATTTAGTTTCATATTGGGGATTAGAAGAAGCAACTGTAAGTGCGTGGGTAAATTTTGTTTCACAACAATATGCAAATGGAACACCTATAATAATAATATACGAACTAGCAGAAGAAGTCATAGAACCCCTTACAGAAGAACAGCAAGAGGTTGTTAATTCTATGAAAACATTTGAAGGAACTAATATTTTTGATTTACAACAAGATATAGATACTTCAGCAACGATAGAATATAGAGAAAAAATAACAGAAGAAATAAAAAATGCTGTAATTAATAATGCTGAAAAAGCTTACATAGAGGTTTTAGATACTGGAGAAATATTTGATGAAACAGAACACTTAAAGACAGTAAAATTAAATGATGAAAGATATGTAGAAGGAAGAGGTTTTATTGGAAGTGTTATAGCAAAAGAATTAACGGGTAGTTTTATAAATGATAATGATTTTTTTAAGAACATAGAAAATAAAGAAATAAAATATTATAATGGTCCAGTAATGAGTGATGATACTGTAAAATATTTTGATTATGGAACATTTATAGTGCAAAAACCTGAAAATGATAATGTTAAAGATGATACTTCTTTTGTTGCTTTCGATTATATGATAAAATTTAATAAAAAATTTGAAAATAGATTAGATTATTCTACTGGAACTGTAACAGTTTTGCAATTATTAGAAGATATTTGCGACCAAGTAGACGTTAAGTTAGGAACTAAAACATTTAGAAATTCAGATTTTATTATAGAAAATAATCAATTTGTTGGAGGAGAAACTTGTAGAGAAGTATTAAGTCAAATAGCACAAATTGCTTTTAGTTGGGCTAGAATAGATGAAAACGATGAACTTGTATTGGATTTTAATCCAACTGAAATTATTTCAGAAACTTTAAATCCTGATGATTATTTTGATTTAGAACTTAATGAGGTTTTTGGACCAGTAAATACTATAGCTTTTAGTAATAGTAAAGTAACTGGTGAATATGTAGCTATATTTTCTGATGATTATTCTCCACAAGAAGATGAAAAAATAGCCATAGATATTCAAGACAATTATTTTGCTTATACAGAAGATAAAAGAAAACAATTATTAGAAGCAGCTAGACCGTTGCTAGGATTAACATATACTCCATTAAAAATAAAAACTTCTGGAAGAAATTATTTAAATTGTTTAGATAAAATAGAAATTAGTAACCTTCAAGATATTCCTTGTCAAACATATATTTTTAATAATAAACTTGATTTTAATGGAACTACATTTGATGAAAAAAGTTCACCATCTATTACAAAAGTACAACAAGAATTTTCATTTACAGGGGAATACAAAGGAGCTATAAGAAAAACTGAAATAATAGTAGATAAAGCAAACGGAACTATAACCGATTATATCCAAAAAGTTGATGGAGCTGTAACAGAAATGGCTGAAATAAAAAGAGATATAAATGGTCTTTCTGTTTCGTTGGGAAAATCAGGTGGAAACAATTTATTATATTATGACACAGAGTTTTGGAGATTAACTATTTATGATATATTATATGGAGGATTTGAAAATTTTTCTTCTATAACAGAAACAAGCATAAATACGTTATTAGATACAACCATTACAGATTATTCGGAAGAAGACGATAGAATTTCTTTTATATATGAAAACCACAATATAGTAATAAATAAAATAAAAAATCCACCAATTGGTAATATAGAAATAAACCAAATAACAAATCCACCAATTGGAAAAAAAGATTTTTCTATAAGAACAAATCCTTTTTTAGAAAAAATAAAATCAAGTAATTCTATTCAAGAAACAGAAAGTATTTATACTTTTGATGATGTAAGAAAAAACACATTGTCTGGTTTAGGATATTATCTAAGACAAGAAAAAGTAGAGCAAGAAGTTATAGTTCCTAATGGAGATTATACTTTATCTTTTCTATATAAAACATTAGACCAAGGAGCGACATCGAAAGTTTTTATAGATAATGGTGAAACAGAACAAGAATATCCTTTAACTTCAAATACAGATAATTTCAAAGACTTTCAATTAAGCCGTGAAGCTATCGATGAAGATATATCATTAATAGAAGAAACAATAAATAACGCACCTTCTTTTGATGATATTACAAGTCAATACTTAGAAGATAATTTAGGAACAATTATTTCTGATTACTCAAAAACAGATTCAGAAATTACCTTTTCAGCTTTTAATGTTGATTATACTATTACTCAAAAAATAAGCTTGAAAAATTCAGAGGGAAGTTATGTAACGCAACTGAATGAAATATTAGAAACAGTTGATGATTTTGAGGTTATTACAGAAAACTTTTTAAATACAAATTTAGGAGTAACAATAACTGATTATGAAAAACAAAATTATATAATAAGTTTTAATATTGGAGAAGAAAATTATATAATTTTATTAGAATTAGAAATACATTCATATTCAATAAAATATAATTATTTAACAACTAAAGTTCTTTCAAATACTTTAAAAATAAAATTTGAAACAAACTTAGACCGTTCTGTAATGATAGCTGACCTTATGTTAAATTCGGGAACAGACAAATTAGATTGGACACAAAATGCAAATGAAACACTAACAGATACAGTAACAATAGGAAAAGGAATTGTAATAGAAAGTGAAACTGATGATGTAAAATTTAAAGCTGACACAGACGGAATTAGAATTGTAAAAAAAGATGACGAGGAAGATGAGTCTGCTAGATTTACAAACCTAGGAACAGAAACAAAAAATATTGAAGTAAAAAATACTTCTAATCTCGGAGGTCTTATAGTAAGAAAAATATCTAATAAAAAAATATGGATTTTATTAGGGAATGATTAGAAAGGAGAAAATATTATGAGTTATACTTATGGAAGTGAATCAAATTGTAAATTAGGAAGTGGAAATACCAGCTCAGCTTATAAGTGTAGATTAGGATATCAAGTAAATAGCCAAAGTATAGAAAATAATACTTCTAATGTAACATTAAGATTACAAGTAAAATCTACAAATTCAAGTTATGCAACTTATGGTTATAAACAAACAACTAAAATAGATGGAAGTTCTTTAGGTGCAAAATCTTTTGATATGCGTAATACAAATACTTGGCAAACATTTGGAGAAAGAACTATTACTATTTCACATAACTCAGATGGTTCTTGTTCTACTTCAAAATCTGGCTCTTTTAGTACAACAGCAACAAGTAGTTCTTCTTTAAAATCAGGAAGCTGTAGTGTAACAGTTAACCCTAAAACAATTCCAAGGGCAAGTAGCTTTTCTTTAAGTACTTATAATTTGGTATTGTCAGACATTCCAAATTCAAGTGCAAATAATTTAACCGTATATATAGATAGAAAAAGTAGTAGTTTTACACATACAGTAGAAATAAAAATTGGTTCTTATACTAAAAATTACTATAATGTTGGAACACAAGTTACTTGGGAAACATATTACGATATATGGCAAAATTTCCCTAATAATATAGGGAATTTAGGAGCAACAGTTACAGTTTATACTTATAATGGCTCAACTTATATAGGTAGTAGTTCAGGTTATATGACTTTTGTTCTAGACCCACGTTATTGTATGCCAGAAACTGTTAGCTCTAATGGAACACTAGATAGTAGGACTCAGGAATTAGCTGGAAATAATAATACAGTAATAAAAGGATTTTCTACTTTAACATATAGTGGAACAGCAAAAACTAAAAAATATGGATATTTAAATAATATAATAGTTACTGGTGGAAATAATATAAGTCAAAATGCAACATTAGAAGAACAAAGCCTTGTTGACGAACAAAGAACTTATAATTATTCTGGAAATTTAAAAGGAATAGAAACAAAAGATGTTTCAATAACAATAACAGATACAAGAGGATTAACAGTTCCCGCTACAATATCTTTTAATAGCATAAAAGAATATTTCAAACCTACAATAACAAAATTTGAATTAGTAAGGCTTGATAATCATTTAAGTAGAGAAGGAGAACCAGATGAAACAGGAACAGCTACAAAACTTGTAATTGAAGGAACTTTATGGAAAGAAAATTTTGGAACTGTGATTAATTCAATATCTTCAGTAAGTTGTCAATACAAAGGTGGAAATCAAATAAATTATACAGATATAAAAAAATCTGATAACAGTTTAATAACTGCAAATGATTTTACTTTTGAAGGTAACAATTTTTCATTAGAAATTGACGTCAAAGGAGATATTTTACAAGACAATGTAGAAGATGGTATTCTTTACGGATTTTCCGTTGAAAATAACTTTAATTTTAAATTGACTATGTCTGATATTCTTTATACAACAGCAGAAATTACAACTATATTAGAAAAAGGACAGCCTTATATAGAAATAACAGATGGAGAAGATGGAGAGGGGTTAATAGATTTTAAATGTCCAATAAAATTTGACAAAGCAACTGGTCCTCAAAAAATTTTATGGCAAGACACTTGGTTTATGTCTGATACCCAAACTATAAATTTACCAGAAGCAGTTTCAGAACAAAACAATGGCATAATATTAATTTTTTCTGGTTATGATACAGGAAGTTGGCAACCATTAAACGGTAACTGGATTTCTTATTTTATAAGTAAAAAAGAAGTAGAATTACTTCCTGGTAGTGGACACACGTTTTTTATGGGAGGAACTAATGGAGTTTCAGGATTTAAATACATATATATAAATGATACAACCTTAACAGGACATGCAGCTAACACAACAGTAAAAACTGATGATTATGGAAAATATGAATGTAATCGTTTTGTATTAAGGTATGTAATAGGTATATAAATATTGACATATATTGGAACATAAGATATAATAAAAAAAAGGAGAATAAAAAAAATGCCTAATGAATTTGTAAGTAGAGAGGAATTTAATAACTTGAAATTAGAGGTTGCAGAAATAAAAGAAGAAATGTCTAAAAATTCAGAAGTTTTACAAAGTATAGACAAAAAGACTAGTATTATTTTTGAAAAATTAGATAATTTTGAAAAAGTTTCAAATATGCAAATAGAACCTTTAAAAAAAGATATAGATAAAAATACGGAAAACATTAAAGAATTAAAATCAAATGCACAATGGACTTGGCGAACTTTAACACGGTTCAATTATAGCTATTGTAGTTAAGGTTATTTTTGATATGTATAAGGGGTAATTAATATGGAAAACAAAACACTAGCAACAGAAATGTTGCATGAAATTAAAGCACAAAGTAAAAGATGGTTTATTATTTCTATAATTTTATTGGTTGCATTAGTTGGAAGTAACATTACTTGGTTGATACACGAGGGACAATACGAAACAGTAGCAGAACAAACAACGGTAGATGGAGGAGAAAATGGTATTGCTACATATTTAGAAGATAGTGAAAGTGGTGATATAAATTATGGCAAAGATAGTAAAAACTAGAACAGTAAAAAGAAAAGTAAATTCAAATAATAGAACAAAGGTAAGAAGAAGAAAAAGGAAATAGTACTATGAATTATGACTTTACTAAAAATGAGTTAGATTTTATAAATGAAAATGCAAATTTTAATGATAGACAACAAGAAATATTTAACAGATTGACAGATAAACATGGTAGACAAAAGATAGTTAAAATTGCAATGGAAATGTGTTTAAGTGAGAGAACAGTATCAAGAGAAATAAAATCTATTAAAAAGAAAATATTAAAAATTATTTAATGATAAACATTGGGGTTCGTAATTGTGCGGACGGTAACAGCTGATATAATCGGCTGTTATTTTTTTATGTCCAAATTACGGCATTTTTATGGCAATCTATATATAAAAAGATAAATTATAATCAAATAAAAAGAAAGGAGATAATCGGAGTGAAAGAAAAAGAATGCAAAAATATGTACAAAATATGCGTTGCCGATTATCTCTTTTCTATACTTAAAAATTTAGACAAAATAGACGCAATTTTAGAAAAAATTATAATCAATCAATAACTTATATATCTAAGAATAAAAAGTGTCTTAAAATCGATTTTGACGCAAATTAGAAAGGAGTTTTAAAATGGCATACAATTATTATCCAAATAATCAATTTTATATGCAAGATTTACAGAATATGAGAGATAGAATTGATACTCAAATGAGGCAAATACAGCAACAAAATCAACAACCAATACAACAACCAATTACGCAAAATTTTCAATTAGCACCACAAAATAACAACAATGAACTAGAAAGTAAATATGCAGATAGTTTTGATGAAGTAAAAAATACTTTTGTAATTAAAACTGGAATATTTACAAAAAAAGATTTTTCAACAATATGGATTAAAGATGTATCAGGAAATATAAGAACATTTAAAACAGAAGAAATCGTAGAATTAGATGAAAAAGACAGAGAAATATTAGACTTACAAAGACAATTAAATGAATTGAGAGGAGAAATAGAAAATGCAAAATCCGTTAATACAGATGCTATTGGGACAGTTGAAAATAAAAAACCCACAAGGACATCAAGTAATTCAAAATCTAATGCAAAGTAATGGAAACCCGCAAGCACTTTTGCAACAATTAATGAGTAATGCTACACCAGAACAAAAAAAGGGATTATTAAGTCAATGTAAAAATTATGGAGTTCCAGATAATATTCTTTCACAAATACAAAATATGAAATAGAGATATGCTATTCATCAGCATATCTCCATATATAACCACCTGCAGTTTTGATTTTGCCTTTGCAACATTTACATATTCCACTTCTGGATACTCTAGTTTTTTCAAATGCTTCTTTTGCCGTAAGATAGGTATTTATAAAGCTTCCACATAAAGAGTATTGATTTACTGGCTTTAATTTTCTTTCTCCATTGTAATATGCGTAGGTTAAATTGTAAGAATAATTACATTCTTCTAAATTGCACAATCTATTATCTGTTTTATTTGAATTTTTATGATTGATTATGTTTTTACTATTATTAAAACCTTTGAATGTTTCATAGACAAGTCTGTGAATATATTTTTTATTGTGCCTACCTAGGTTAACAAATAAATAATTGTTTGTTTTGTTATGGTTTTTATAAAGTTGTTTATTTGTTTTTGCGTTTTTAACATTACCCAAATTGCTTACTTTATAAATGCCCTCATAACCTTTAATATCTTTCCATGTTTCTTGCATAATAACTCCTATCTGTTATGTAAGAAAAAGGAACTTATACAAATGCACCAATGTGAGTTTTTAATGTTGAGTTAAGTTCTCACAAAGATACATTTATATAAATTCCTTGTTCTTAACTCAACATCTAAATTATAACACGCGTGAGATGTAAATGTCAAGAGTGGAATTAAAAATAAAAAAAGGAGGAAAAAACTATGGGAGATAATTTATCACCATCAGACATTGCAGCAGTCGTAGGAAACACAGATAGAAATTATGGATATCCAGTATTCCCTTATGGAGGGGGATATGGAAACAACGGATTTGGAAATGGTTCTGACTGGATTTGGGTTATCTTATTATTAGCTTTATTTGGTGGTTTTAATGGTAATGGAAATGGCGGATTTGGTGGTTTTAATGATAACTATGCTTGGCTATCTAATGGTCAAAAAGAAATCATGCAAAACACAAACGATGGTTTTAACACACTACATTTAAGCAACCAAATCGATTCTATAAGTAATGGAATAAACTCTTTATCTAACCAATTATGTAATTGTTGTGCTGATATGAATAGTACAGTTTCAAATGGTTTCTACAACGCTGAAATATCTGCTAACAACAGACAAATGGCTGATATGCAACAAAGTTTTGCGTTAAGCACACAACTAGCAAACGCAAGTACAGACAACAGACTAGGAATTGCTAACTTAAATTCTACAATATTAGCTGAAAATTGTGCTGATAGAGCTGCATTAGCTGATGGACTAAAAGATGTATTAATTAATCAAACAGCCAATACACAAAGAATACTTGACACATTATGCCAAGACAAAATAGACGCTAAAAATGAAAAAATTGCTGACTTACAAAGAGAATTACAAATGGCTGATTTGAAAGCGTCACAAATTGAACAAAATGCTTTTATTGCACAAGGATTTGCAAATGAAGTAGACCAGTTATATAACAGATTAAATAACTGTCCAGTACCAAGCACACCAGTTTACGGAAGAACACCAATATTTACTTGCAATGGTGGTTGCGGTTGTGGAAACAACAATGTATTTTAATTAAATAATAAAGCAAATGTCTGAATACAGATAACTCGATTACGAGAACTTGCTAAAAACTAGAGAATAAGCAAGGGCTTATTCTCTTTTATTTAAGTTATGAAAGGAGAATAAATATGATACAAACAATAATTAACGAACCAAAAGTTCTAGCAAGCAATACAAGTCCAATTACATTTGATGATACAAGTATAAGAACGAGATGTGCTTATTGTTGCAATGGTGGTTGGCTAGATTATGAAAATGGAAATCCAATATTTAAAATATTTGGAAATAATTACAACGGATATTATAATGTAAATTTTAGTGCTTCTGTTAGTTCAGCAACAGCAGGAGTTGTAGCTATTGGTTTATATGAAGATGGAATTTTAATACCTGATACAGTAAGAGCTGTAACAATTGGAGCAGCCGATGATTATGAAACAGTTTCATTTAATAGAAAATTAAGAGTATGTCCAAGAGGAAATACTTCAATAACAGTAGGAAGTGTTCCAAGTGTACCAACACCAACAACGCCAGCAACACCAATAACAACACAAATTCCAATAATTACAAATGGTACATTTAATTTATCAAGGAGTAATACTTAATGAACAACCTAGAAAATTTTTCTAATTGGTTACAAATATTTAGCTTTTTAATATTAATAGAGGATTTTAACAATGCTGATTTAATGAAGTATTTAGCACATCAAGATGATTTACTTAATAAAATTATAGACCAAAATAACGAATTGAAAACTCTTTTGAAAGGAGGTAAGTAGTTTTGGATATAGAAGAATATATTGAAAAAATAATTGATAATGGAAAAATAGAAGATATGGAGACTTTGTCTGAATTATTAGAGGACACAATGGAAATCATCAAAGATTATGACAAAGAATGTTATAAAGAATTTGAAATGAAATTGTATGTTTTGGCTTACGGGTCACATCTAAATAAATCAATAGCTGAAGAAATAGTAAATAATATGCGTCCTTTTGGCAAAAGATGGTCTTTAGAAGAAAGCAAAAAGATACAAGAACAATTTGGAATGAATGATATTAGTCCAATAGATTTTTTTACAGTATTAAATCGAAATTTTAATGACAGTAGAGATACTGCTGAAAGATTTACAAAAAATCCAGAAGAAGAAGTAGAATTTTATGTTTGTTTAACTAGAGATTTTATAAAAGACGAGGACGCAAAACCTAATAAAGTATTTAACTATTTTGTTGAATAAGAAAGGAGAATAAATTATGAATGAAATGAGAGATTATGATAATAGATACGATAACAGATATTATGACGAAATGGAACACGGAAGTTATAGGGACTCTGATTATAGAAATTATAGAGATTATGATTATAGGAGAGATTATGACAGAAGGGGTGGCAAAATAAATAATAGAAATTATCGTAATTATATAAACTATAGAGGCGGAGACTATTATGAAGAATTAGAAATGACCATGGAAGATATGAGAGAACAATACAGAAAACTAGAAGATATATCCGAAATGGCAACTAATCAGCAAGATAAAAATATGCTTATGAAAATAGCTCAAAAAGAAAAAGAAAATTACAGTTATATAAAACAATTATTAGAAAAATAAGAAAAGGGTAGAAATACCCTTTATATGGCGTGTTGGGCAAAAGAAGTCGCTTTGACTGCAAATCAAAGAGAGAACGGAGCATTACCGTTACACGCCTCCAAGGAGATATATTATGGAAGAAATATGTAAGTTTATTATAAATAATAATATATATACTATTTACGATGTTGATAAAATAATAGGTAAAAATAGTTATGTAGGAAGGTCACATTATGAAGATAGAACTATATATGTTGAAAAGCGGAGCTTATAAAGATATGTTATTAACTTTAAAGCACGAATTTAGACTAAGTTAATGAACTCAGAAAATAAAAATAAGATGTTTTTAATATTATAAAAAAAATATTAAATAGTCTGTTCTGATAGTAAATTAACTATAATAGAATAGATTCCGTATCGTGAAAACGGTATGATAAAATGACACATTGAATTGCTGGAAATCCGTAAAGCTAACTAAACCAAAACAGAGAGATGAAATAAGCTCATATGGAAAGGTTGTGAAAGCAGAAAAAATTAGTTAGATGACATAAGGTTAAATCCTAAGTGTTAATAAATCGGAAATCAGCAGCCAAGCTCCGAACAGGAGAAGGTTCAACGACTATCCTCGTTAAGAGGAGTAGGGTGCAAGCGATAGGCACTCGAAGTGGTGTGCCCCTAGAGACAGGGTGAAGATATAGTCTACGCACTTGACCGAAAGGCAGTGGAGCGAAAGCTCATAACAGAAGTAGCGTTCTGATAATTTTTCTCATAAATTTAATAAAAAGATTGCATTTATATTATAGTTATGTTATAATAAGTGTGACGAAGATAACCAAATAAGGAAGTTTATATAAATATACTTTTTGGAGAGGTTATCTCGTCAATAAAAACTCCAATTAGTATATTTATATAAGCTTCTTTTTGTTAGAAAAGAGGTGAGAAAAATTATGATTAAGGGTTATAAAATCCGAATTTATCCTAACAAGGAACAAAAAATACTTATAGAAAAACATATAGGTGCTTGCAGATTTATCTGGAACTATATGTTAAACTTACAGAATGAAAATTATAAAGCTGGGAATAAGTATATTAGTAGATTTGATATGATACGAAAATTAACTCCATTAAAAAAACAAGAAGAATATCAATGGCTAAATGAAGTATCAAATGCAAGTTTATGTAATATATGTACTGACCTAGATAAAGATTTTAAAGGACTCTTTAAGAAAGAACATAAATATCCTAACTTTAAAAGTAAAAAGAAATGTAAAAAAACTTATCCAGTATGTGGAAGCAGATTCTATTTTAAAGACGGTAAGCATATACAGATTCAAAAGCTTGGGGTTGTAAAATGCAAAACGGACTTTAAGATACCTATAGGAAAGCATAAGTTTTCAAATGTAAGATTAAGTAAAGAGTTGAATAAGTATTTTATATCATTTGGGTTGGAGTGTGAAAACCAAACACGAGAATTAAATGATTATAGTATGGGGATAGATTTAGGAGTAAAAGACCTTGCAGTAATATCTTATGGAGAAAGTTCATTAGTATTTCATAATATTAATAAGTCTAGTAAAGTAAAAAAGCTTTGCAGAGAATTGAAACATTTGCAAAGAAGTATTTCAAGAAAATATGAAACTAACAAACAAGGAAACAAATATGTTAAGACTAATAATATTATAAAAGCTGAAGAAAAACTTCGTAAGATAAATAAGAAAATCTCAGATATAAGAAACAATTACATACATCAGACTACACATAAGCTAATTGAATTGCTACCTAAGAGAGTGGTAATGGAAAAATTGAATGTTTTAGGTATGATGAAGAACAAGCACCTAGCAAAAGTAATAGGAGAACAAAACTTTTATAAATTCATAGAATATATGAAATATAAAAGTGAGTGGAACGGAATAGAATTTATCCAAGTAGATAGATTTTATCCTAGCAGTAAGAAATGCAGTTGCTGTGGAAACATAAAGAAAGACTTAAAATTAAGTGATAGAGTGTATGTGTGTAAATGTGGATTAAACATAGACAGAGATTTAAATGCTGCTGTAAACTTAAAGAACTATGTAGCTTAACTAGAGAAGCTGCAGGTTAAAGGTAGTCGTTACTACCTATATGTGGAGAATCATAAAAACTGAAGTAGCTTAGGCGAACAGGATTCGATAAAGCATAAAGTTTATAATTAATCTTATAAATGTAACGGAATGCACGTTTGGTTGTATGAAAATGGACATAAAAATCAAACAGGAGATGAAGTATTTGATTATGAAGATATGTGTGAATTGGTAGCATTAAGTAATAATTCTATTAATAGAATAGTAAATTTATATATAAATTCAAAAAATAAGCAATAACAATTTAGGTTATTGCTTTTTTTAGAAAGATACTATATAATGATTTTACAAATAAACAAAGAAAAAGGAGGATTTTATTATGAAAGACTGGTTTAAAGCTGCTGGAATAAGAGCATTAAAAACAATAGCTCAGACCGCAGTAGGTATTATTGGTACAAGTCAGTTTATGGGAGATATTAATTGGACTTTAGTTGGAAGTGCTTCATTAGTAGCAGGAATTGTATCACTATTAACAAGTATCAAAGGACTTCCTGAATTAAATAATTTGAAAGAAGAACGTTTAGAAGGAGATGAGAATAATGGCTTTTAAATTAAAAACGTTATTAGCAAAAAGAGGAAACTATGGAAGTAAGAGAAATACTAATGTAATTAAATATTTAGTATATCATTACACAGCAAATGACGGAGACACAGACGAAGCAAACGCAAACTATTTTCATAACAATGTAGTTAAAGCTTCTGCACATAGATTTGTTGATGATGACAGTGTAACAATATCTGTACCTGATAATTATGTTGCTTGGCATTGTGGAGGTGGATTACAAAGTAATAAATGGCATAAGTTTTACAAAAAATGTACAAATACTAATTCTATAGGAATTGAAATGTGTGACACACTAAAAAACGGAAAACACGATATAAGCAAAAAAACAAGAGAAAATGCTATTTTATTAGGAAGAGAATTAATTAAAAAGTATGAAATAAAAAAAGAAAATGTTATTCGCCATGCGGACGTAACTCGGGAAGTGCTGCCCTGCTTATTACTGTAATGATGAGAAGGCATGGGAAGAATTTAAAAACGAATTATTCAAGACAGAAAGTAAACCTAAAACATCTACAAAAAAAGGTTATACAGGAACATTTCCTGCACTAGGCAAAAAAGGTTATTTATCACAAGGAGATAAAGGAATTAATGTAGAAAGATTACAAAAGTTTCTTAATTGGTGTATAAATGCAAAACTAACAGTTGATGGAAGTTTCGGTCCTGCAACAAAAAAAGCAGTAAAGAATTTCCAAGAAAAATATGGATTAAAAGTAGATGGATATTTTGGAAAAGAAAGTTTAAAAAAAGCAAAGTCTATAAAGAAATAGGAGGTAATTATGAAATTTACTCTTGATAAAGATAAACTCACTATAGTTAATAATAAGCCTTATACTTACAATTCTGGAAGTGTTGACTATTACGAAGCAGAAGTTCAGTTTGACGAAACATGGAACGATTTAACAATAGAAGCAATAATAACAAAAATGGGAGAAAATAAAGGAATATCAAGGTCACCAATAAATAATAAAATAATGTTAGACCTTCAAGAAAATGGAACATATACTGTTGGCTTTGTTGGATATAAAATAGAAAATGAAGAAAAAATATATCAAATTTCGACTAATTTAGATATAATACAGTATGAAAAAGGTGCAGGAGAAATAGAAACAGAAAATGAACCTATACTTACACCAACAGAATGGGAAATATACATAGCACAAATACAAGATATGATAGATAATATAGAGGATATGGATATAACAGCAGAAAAAAATGGAAAACAGACTACGATAACAATAACAAAGAAAGATGGTACAATACAGGAAGTTATTATTAATGATGGTCAAGATGGTAAAGACGGTCAAGACGGTCAAGACGGTCAAGATGGTAAAGACGGTCAAGACGGTCAAGACGGTCAAGACGGTCAAGACGGTCAAGACGGTAAAGACGGTCAAGATGGATACACTCCACAAAAAGGAATAGATTATTTTACAGAACAAGATATAGAAGAAATAGCAAACATAGTAAAAGAAGAAATAGACATACCAACAACACTTGCAGAACTAAACGAAGATAGTACACACAGAACAGTAACAGATATAGAAAAAACAACATGGAACAATAAGAGTGATTTTAGTGGAAGTTATAATGATTTAAGTAATAAACCAACAATACCAGATGAATTGAAAGATTTGTCAGATGATAGTACTCATAGAACAGTTACAGATACGGAAAAAACAACGTGGAATAATAAAGCTGAAGTAAGCGATATACCTGACGTAAGTGATTTTATAACTAAAAATGTAAATAATTTAACAAATTATACATTAAAAACTAACACAGGTTCATTAATAGATTTAGAAATAAATCAAACTACTTATGTTGTAACACTAAGTTTAAAAGACCAAGATGGAAATGTAATAAGCACAGACACAATAGATTTACCATTAGAAAACGTTGTTGTAAGTGGTTCTTACGATAGTACGAATCAAAAAATAGTTTTAACTTTACAAAGTGGAGATACAGTAGATATTCCAGTAGGTGCATTAGTAGCAGGATTACAGACTGAAATAACAAGTCAAAATAAGTTAGCAAGTGATTTAGTAGATGACAGCAATAGCGGAAATAAATTTGTAACAACTAGTGAAAAACAAACTTGGAACAATAAATATGATAAACCAAATGGTGGAATACCAAAAACAGATTTGGCAAGTGCGGTACAAACTAGTTTAGGTAAAGCAGATACAGCTATACAAGAACATCAAGACATAAGTGGAAAAGAAGATAAAACAAACAAAGTAACATCAATAGATAATACAAGTACAGATATACAATATCCAAGTGCAAAAGCAGTATATGATTATATACAATCATTAAATGGAGACGAGGTGAATTATTAATGAGTGAAATACTTACTAATAATAAATATTATAAAGATATAGCCGATACAATCCGTCAAATGAAAGGCGTGGCAACAACTTACAAGCCTAGAGAGATGGCGAGTGCATTGAGAGATATGTATTCAACTGAAGTTGAAGGCGTGCCTCCTTTGACTTTCCCAAGTAATGGAAATAACTTATTGAATTATAGGATTGATGGTGCTAGCGGTGGAGTTGGAGATAGAACAAAGAATTTGGTTAATTCTAACGAAATGATACAAGGCTATTGGGCGTATGCAGATGGAAGTTTTGTTTATACTAACACTTGGATATGCACACCAAAAATAGCTTGTAAAGGTAATGTAGACTATACCTTTCAATTTGCTAATAATTCGCGATGGTATGGTTTTGTATGGTATGGTGAAAATGGCAATTATATATCTACAAGTAATATACAAAATACTTCTTCTACACCATATCGAACTTATACAGCAATATCACCTAGCAATGCCAGATACTTAGTAATAAATATTGCAGGATATCCAGGAACTAATGACACAATAAGAACCGACGATTTAATAAATTTTCAATTAGAAGAAGGCTCAACACCAACCGATTACGAACCATATGGAAAGTATAAAGTGCCTGTTATAATAAATGGAAAAAATTTATTACAAAATACAGCAACGAGTCAAACAATAAATGGAGTAACATTTACAGTTAATAGCGACGGAAGTATTACTTGTAATGGTCAAGCATCTAAAAATACGGTTTTTAGAAACATTAATCTAAGTTTATATTTAAAAGCAAATACTGATTATATTTTAAGTGGGTGTTCAGATGGAACATATTCAGATAGTTATAGAGTTGATTTACGCGATACCGCCGCTACAGTTTTAAAGGATGTTAATAATTCAGAAATAATGTGTTATTCGCAGGAAAGAAAGTTTAGTGTACCTGCTGATATAACTGCTCTATATGCTATTCGTATCGCTTCTGGCTACACTTGCTCCAACCTCACCTTCTATCCAATGATACGCCTCGCCTCAATAGAAGACGACACATACGAACCATACATAGAACCAACAACAACTAATATATATTTAGATGAACCAATTGGAGCAAATGAAAGCAAGTCATTATCAGACACAAATGTTAATATTCCGACAATAAATGGTACAAATATATTATCAATAGATACAACAATTCAACCAAGTAATGTTTACGTGCAAGCACCAAAAACTAACAATTATAATCTTTAAAGGAGGATAATATGAAGAAAATTAATTGGAGAGATATAGCTGACACAATACGACAGATGAAGATATAAAACCTACAATAGGGGTAGGATATTATAAAAAGGGCTAGATTAATTCTAGTCCTCTTTTATATTGTTTTAAAAATTTCTTCTAATTCAATTTCTAAAATATCTAATTTTTCTTGTAGTTTAGAAATTTCATATACTTTGTTTTCCCAGTTTAAAATATTTATTTGTTCTTTCAAATCAAATATTTTGTTTTGCAAAAGTCTATATTTTTCTGACAAAAGCATATATTTATCTTCTTTTTGCTTTTTTAACCTTTGTTTTTGGTCTCTTTTTATTTTTTCTTTTTCTAGCTTATTATAATCAATTTTTATGTTAGAATCCAATCCCAAATTAAAATCTAAATTTATTTTTTGCATAGCCTCACAAAAAGATAAGTTAAAATAATATTGCACGAATCCTATTATGTCTGAATTTTTTCCACATGCAAAACAATAAAAAGAATTTTTATATGCTTTTGCACTAGGATTTTTATCTTTATGAAAAGGACATAAAAAAATATCTTTTTTTCTTGCAATATTATATTTGTCTAATATTTCTAACATTGTAATATTGTTTTTTATTATATCTTTCATAATATTACCTCATATAAATATAATAAAATGGTATAATGGTTAATAAAAACATAATAAAGGTTGTAATTCTAGTTGATTTTTCTTCATTTCTAACTGTTGCAGCAAAAGTGCTAACTAACCAAAAACCTATTATTATTAAACTTAAAATCTTTAAAATCAACATATTAATCAACCCTTTCAAAAAAATCTGATATTTCATTTTCACTGCCAATAGCTTTTACAATAGCATAAGCTGTTACTTTGCTACATCTTTTCTTTCTGTTTATAATTTTAGAGAAATAGCTTTGACTTATTCCTATTTCTGCTGCTAAAACTTTTTGTTCCTTAGGTAATCTTCTTTTATCTCCATTAAATAAAAACATATTTTTTACCTCCTTTGTTTTTTCTTATATATATCATAAATTTGTACTGATGTCAACTATTTTTACCTATAATTTTTAAAGCTTCTTCTACGCTCCAAACAGCTCCTGCTCTAAGAAATGGACTTTTTTTGTTATTTATAAAATTTATGAAATTTTCTTGTTCTTTTGTTGGTTTATTTTTTCCTACTTTTACTTCTATAAAAGCGACTAGTTTTCCATCATCACTAATAAATTGTAAGTCAGAAATTCCTGTAAATCCTACTTTTATTCTACCGCCATATTCTGTATAAAAGTTACCACTTTGCTGTCTTATTACTATTCCGTATTTGGATAATTCTAACATTATTTGTCTTTGAAGTTCTGTTTCTTCTTTGTTCATCGTTTACCTTTCTCTTTTATATAAATTTCCAATTAAAATTTTTCACTGGTTTTCTTTCTCCTATAGCTACTCTTGAAATACTTGTAATAGAAATTTTTGTTTCTTTACTAGCTTCTGTAATACTATTAAATATTTTTATTGGATTATTATTCATATCTAGTTGTAAAACTTTCTTTTTAACTTTATCAGGAATGTTTTGCTGTTTTTTAATTAATCTTATTTTAGTAGTTCTTATAAAATTACTAAATTTCTTATAATCTATTTTTAATATTCTACTCCATTGTGCCATTGTTTTTCTTATACCATTATATTCTAACCAAATATTTCTACTTGTATTATTTGCTTGAACAAAGCTGTTAACCCATCTACAATTATTTGGTTCATAATTGCCATTGTTGTTTATTCTATCTAATGTTTGTTCTTTTCTTGTTTTATTTTCATCATAACCATTTTGTATCGCCCATTCTTTAAATTTAAAAAAATCTTTCCATTCTTCACATATATTTATACCTCTACCACCATAATTTTTATATGATGGATTTGATTTTGTGTTACATCTACCTTTCATTGATTTCCAAGTTGAATATAATTTGGTTTTACTATATGAAATTTTATTTTTCTCTCTTTGAAAACATCCACAACTTTTTATTTCTTTCCAATGATTAGAAGGTACATAATGAATATTACCACAATCACATTGACATATCCAAACAGTATTATTTCTTTTTGGATTTTTATTTTTTATCCTATCAATTATAACCAATTTACAATATCTTTCTCCAATTCTATCATAAACTCTTTTCATATAATTCCTCCATTTAAAAAGGAACTTATATAAATATGTTACATTAAGGTTTTTATTGTCGAGATAAGCCCCTTAAAGAACATATTTATATAAATTCCTATATACTTATCTCGACACATTAATTATATTATATTTTTATTTTTTTGTCAATTTTTTCTTTCGAGATTCCATTATTTTACTTGCCCAAAATCCTGCATTTTTGTACCCTTTAGATTTACCGTATTCCACTAATTCTCCGTATGTTTTACATTGCCAAATTTCTTGTTTCCTTTTATATATTTCCACCTGTTTTATTCGTTCAAGTTCTGCTTGTTCTTCTTCTTTTATTTGCTCTTTTGTTTTTCCGTTATCGTGCCCACAATAAGGGCATATTGCTTTGTTGCCATTATAAACCTTAAAACAATTAGAACATTGTCTTATTGCAATTACAGATTCTTGCATTCCATTTTTCTTTTTTGCGTAATTTAATTTCCATTCTCTATCTTCATCTGGAAGTCCAAATCTTGTATAATTTCCAACAAAATCTAATATAATTGCGGTTTTATTTTCTTTATATCTCATACAACGCATAGAACTTTGAATAAATAATATCAATGACTTTGTAGGTCTTAACAATAAACAAGCCTCACAGTCATCAACAGAAAGACCTTCGCTTATAATTTCATAATTACACAATATTTGTATATCTCCATTTCTGAACTTATCCATGATTTCTTTTCTTTCTATTTTTGGAGTTTTTCCATCAATATGTGCCGCCGAAATATTATTTTGATTAAAAATTTCGGCAGTTTTTCGGCTATGTTCTATACTAGAACAAAAAATTATTGATTTCTTTTCATTGCAAAATCTTTTGTAGCCGTCTATTACAGAGCCATATATAGCAGTTTTGTCTATTTCTTCTAAAATAGAATTTTGTTCATAATCTCCTTTTTTTATTTTTAGTTTATCACAGTCTATTAAAACAGAAGAATAATATTCGTAAGGAGATAAAAAATTATTTTCTATAAGCCATTTGGTTGGAACTCCTTCTATAATATCATCTGAAACCTGTCCTAATCCTTCTCCAGATGTTCTTCTAGGAGTAGCACTTAAAAACAGTCTTTTTGCATTTGGAAAATGATTATAAATTTTTATATAAGTATTTGATAATCCATGATGTCCTTCATCTGTAATAATAAAATCTGGAATTGGTATTTTATCTAATCTTCTTGATATAGATTGAACCATTCCAATCGTACAATGATTCATGTCAACTCCCCACCAGTTAAAAGTATCTTTTATTTGTTCTTTTAGTTCTATTCTATGTACTAAAAACAAAACTTCTTTTCCCTTTTGAGTAGAAAGTTTTGCCATTTCTGCTGCAATACAAGATTTTCCTCCACCGCAGCCCAATACCAATGTAGGAGAATTATGTCCTTGTCTATAAGAATTTCTTATTTTTTCTAAAATTTCTTTCTGATATTCTCTTAATTCCATTTTCCCCAATAACACCCTTTACTCATTTTCGTTCTTGTGCTTTTACTTCTAACCCTAGATGTTTCATTTAAACAACCAATATCAGAATTATAATATTCACAATCCCCACAAAAATTATTCTGGTAATCTTTTTTTATTGGGGTTCTTTTTTTATCTTTAAATTCAACTTCTACTTGTAATCCTTTTTTATTAAGATAAGAAAAAATTTCTTGAAGTTCTTCAAATTTATAACTGTTTCTACTAATAATATTTACTTCTAAACCAAATTTATTAAGTTCTTTTGATATATTTATAGCTTTTGTTTTTCCTATATAAAAATCAATATTTTTCTTCATTTATTTGCCTCCAAAATCGATTTTAAGCAATTTTAATATTAAAGCCATATAACTTGTTGATTTAATATATTAAACAAGAATATGGCTATAATACTCTTTAAATTAGAACGGTAAATCTGAATCTTTATTATACACGATTTCTGCTCCTAATACATTTGTTATTTCTGTTGCTGTTTCTTGTGACATTTCCTTTTTTGTATCAGCAAAATAACATCTTTCTACTATAAATTCTGTTACATAATGTTTTTGCCCTTGGTCATCTTCCCAATTTCTATTTTGTAAATGTGTTTCAACTAAGATTTGTTGCCCTTTTGTTGTCATATATTTTTGCATAAACTCTGCTGTTTTTCCAAAACTAACTATATTTATAAAATCACAGTCTGGTTCATTTTCTTTCTTATATGCTCTATTTACTGCTAAAGAATTACTATAAACAATTCCTCCATTTTCTGTATTTCTTATAGTTGGTTCTTTAGTCAATCTCCCGTAGGAATAAACATTTGTTAATAAGTCATCATTCCTTTCTTTCTTAATAAATGTCTTTCTTTCATGTGTAATCCTGCATGTTCTCTAAAAGTCATTAATTGTAAATTCTCAATTCTATTATCATCTCTAATTTTATTCTTATGATGTACAACTTCATCTTTTTTTAAATATCTTCCTATTTTTGATTCCATAACTAAAACATGTTCCATAACATATCCTTCTTTGCTAGAATTTGGGTGTTGTGGTATATATATACTAATATATCCATCTTTTCTTTTCTTTTTATGTCCTCCAAATTCTGAAATTACTCTATATTTACCTTTTAAAGCCTTACTTATTTTTTGCCTTGTTTCTAAAGATAAATGTTTACCTTTGTTATGTGATGGTCTACCTTTTCTAGTATTACTCATTTTTTTTCTTGTTCTTTCAGTTATTACTTTTCTTGATTTTATTCCGATATTTTTTTATATAATTATATACTGTTCCAACAGAAATATTATATTCTGAAGCTATCTCATTCATTGATTTTTCATTTTTTATATATTCTTTTTCTAAAATTTTTTTGTCTATCATAATATTACCTCCTATAATAATATTATAATATATTCTTTGAAAACTTGCAACACATTTATTCAAAAGTACACTTATTCATTATTTTTTCTCCTCTTTCTTTTTACTTGTTTTTTTAGTTTTAGGTTTTGCTTCTTCTGGTTTTTCTGCGTCAGGTTTAGTTTTTAATTTTTGTTGTAAATTATAAATATCTTCTAACAATTTTTGATTTTCTGATTTCCATCTTGTAATTTCTGCTTCTTTTAATTTTATTTGTACAAATAAATCATCATTTATTTTTATTTGTGCATAATATTTTGCTGTCATTACAAACCTATAAATTATCATTAAAACAACTAATGCTACTAATATATACATAATCATATTTTTTTACCCCCCTTTCTATTATACTAAATCTAAATCGCGATAATCAATAATTTTTGTTAGTTTCTTAGTAGCTTTACAATAATCGCAATGTTCACAACGAGTTGGTTCTACTTTACCTTCTTTTAATTGTTGTATATGTGGTAAAATTTGCTCTAGTTCAGATAATTTTATATCTATCACTTCGTCTGGAATTGATAATAAAGCTAAATCTGGTTGTTTTTCTTTGGTTACTGCTGCTATAAAAAAAGGAAGCCTTTTCCCAGTATTTTGTTCCACTATTTTTTGATAAATTGTTGCTTGAAAATCATATCCCCATCTAGTAACAAAGTTTTCTTTTTGATTCGTAATCGGATTATATTGATATTTAAAATCAGCTATATATTTAAAATCAACCAATGCCTTATCTTTATGATAACTGTCTATTTTTATTTTAATTGGAATTCCTGCTATTTGACCTGTCATAATTTTTTGATTATCACCATTAACATATTTCATAAACATTTCATCTTTCTTTATTCTTTCTAATGCAACTTCTGCCTGTAAAAATTCAGCTTTTAATGTTCCATCTTTTTTAAATAATTCTTGATGGTTTTCTTTAAATTCATTCAGAGTTCCAGATAGTGCTGCGTCTAAGTAACTACCTTCTAATAAAGCTTTGCTTGGTTCTTCAATCCATTCGCCTTTTAATTCTGCTAACGCTTTGCTTTCACATTGCATAAAACTTTTTATCTGTGAACTTCCACAATATTTAAAATTATTATCTTTGCTAAAATAATTTTCTTCACTAAGCATTAATCATACCTTCTTCATTTAAAATATCATATTTTTTTAATATTTCAATTTGTTTATCGTAATCGTCTGTCATTTCTAATAATGCTGTTACTTCTTCTAACATTTCATCTAAATTTTCAAGTTCAAAAACTTTTTGCTCATCTGCTTTTTCTATAGCTTCTTTTGTTTCTTTTGACAAAAATTCAGTACCTAAAACAGATTTATATTCTAACTCTCTGTCATATTCTTTTTTATAAAGTTTTTCTATATCTTTTACATATTTATCATGTAGTTTTACAAAAGGGTCGTTTTTAATTAATTCCTCTTTAGTAATTTTAAAATTATCATTAATATATTCTCTTTCTCTTTCTTCATAAATATCTAATACTTTCATATCTTTATCCTCCTTTTTATTTCCTAAATTATTTAATCGATTCCCAATATCAAACGTAGGATTTGTCACAGTAGTATGGTCTGTTAAAGTTGTATTTTGTTGATAAGGTTCTCCTGTAAGAGAAATATCACCTGTTTTCATATAATTCTCAAATGAATATACACATTTATCAGAATCAAACAAATTTTTATTATCAAAATTAAACTTTAAAGGAATATAAATTTCTTGTCCAATATCTGCATTTTTTATTTTTATATCACTTAAGTTTAAATTAGTATCTCCCATAATTTTATCTCCTTTTCTTTTTGTTTTGTCTTTGCATATCTTCATAAACACCTAAGCTATATTTATTTTGTTGAAATCGTTTCCACTCTTCAGCAATTTTATTTGTTTTCATTGCTGCTTTTAAACCATTTCTATCAACCTGTCTTCTAAATCCCATTTTTTTCACCACCTTTATAGAACATCTTTTACTTCTCTTGGAGCATTATATATATCTTCAACCTCGTCTGTTGTATATACTCCATTTAAAGCGCTAGGTTCATATAGTCTTGCAAAAAATGCAGTTGCTCTATATCCTAACATTAATTGAGGCATTGTTTGCCATTTTGTATTTTTTAACCAACCTTCTGCTTTAGCCATTGCTATTGTAACTTCTGGACCTTTTACGATACTTCCGTCTTTTTTAGTTGCCTCTAAATATGCTCCATAAGTGTCTTTGCCTTGTTCTCCAATATATTTTATTTCTAATGATAAATATTTTCCTGTTTTTTCTATTAATGTTCTACAAAAACTTCCGCTAAAACTTGCTCTACCTCTAACTATATTTAAATTTTGCATTATTGTAAATGGTTGGATTCCAGTTTGTTGAGCTATACCTAATGCTATAATAACGTTTTCGGGTTTGTTCTTATATGCGTCAGGAACTAAATCTGATTTTGATAATTGTACAGCCATTTGATAATTATTTTTATATTCTTCTAACGTATTTATTGGTTGAGCATTTTCTATTTTTGTTATTGCGTTTTCAGTTACAGGTTCAGGTTCAGGTTCAGATTCTATTTTAAAACCATTAAGAGTTTCTTCTTCTGAATACTCTCCTATTTTCATTAAAATATCATTCATTTCTAATTGTATCTTTTTTAACAATTCTAAATATTCTTTTTCTTTTTCTTTATCATCTTTTATATCTGCCATTTTTGAAACGCCGTTATTATATCTTTGTAATAATTCATTATATTTTTTCTTTAATTCTAACATTATTTTTTACCACCCTTTATTTTTAAATTTTCTAATTTTTTTATTCTACTCATTATTTGTTTCCACGTCATCTTCATATTCCTCCATAAATTTTATTATTTTTACTTTTGTTGTTGCCATTGGTTTTTGTTTTTTTATTTCTATTTGATTTATTGTTGCAGGAGAAATACCTACTAAATGTGCAAATTTTTCTTGAGTAAATCCATGTGTACCTCTAAAAAATAACATTTTATCGGCTAGTTCTTCATTACTCAACATATCATTCACCTCTCTTTCATGGTGTTATAATACCACATTTTAAAACAGAAGTCAATAGTTTTTTATATTTTTTTATATTTTTTTGTAATTTTATTTTAAATCTTCTAAAAAATCTATTAATGTATTTATTTTAAACATATATTCTTGTTTTATAACATATCTATCTTGCCCTTTTAACTCTTCTTTTTGTTTTTCTTCTAATTTATGGATTCTTTGATTTATCATTTGTCTGATTCGTCCTCTTTCTTCATATATTCCGTTAAGAAAAACAGTAGTAAAATCCAATTCATTTTCTTTTAAAATATACTCTATTGCTTCTATTAAATCTTTACCAACAAATTCTTTTTCTTCTTTAAAATCTTCAACTAAATCTTTTAATAGTTTTATACTTTCTTCTCTAGTCATAATTTATATCTCCTTTTAATCTTTTTATAACTCCATTTATAAGTTCTGTAATTTTATCTGCTGTAATACAAGGTAAAAGTCCTAATTTTTCAGCAACATAATTACTGTCTTTTTCGTTATCTGTTAAGAATCCAAAAGCTCCCCTTCTCATTATTGAAACAAATAAATCATTCCATCTTAATCCACCTTGTAATTCACCATGTTTTATTACATTTAAATTAAATAATATATCATAATGAGTACAATGTTCATCTGTCCAACCTATTATTACTGAATTTCCTTTCTTTAATAAATTACTAATACAGATATATGTATTTTCACCATTTATAACTTCTCCATATTCATCAAAATCCATTTATTTTCCTCCTAATACACGAATTTTTTTCTGGTATTCTTCCAATACAGGAAGATTTTTTAATTATTTTCTATTATTCTTCCAATACAAGAAGATTTTTTAATTATTTTCTGTATTATTCCTCCTTAAATCTCTGCCACACATAGGACAGTAGTTTATATCTATTTTCATTTTATGTCCATACCAACTTATATCAAGTATTTTTTCGTGCGGTGTATCAAAAATACATACATGAGCATTTTTGTCTAATGGTTTATACCAACCATCGAAATCTTCTTGACAATATTCACACATCTGTATTACTCCTTTCATCTAATAATTCTTTATCAAACATTTTTATTATTCTTTCTAATACACTTGCCTGCCCTTTTGAAAACTCGTCTTTTCCTGTTTTTATAATATCTAATACATTCTTTAATTCTTCTTTCTTTTTCTCTATAACGGATATAGGAATACTGTTTTCTAATTCTTGATATAATCTTTGTATTTCTATATCTCTAACATATTTACATTCTTGTTCGTGTTCTTGTAATTTTTGATATGCTTCATACATTTCTTCTTCCATCTCTACTCCTTTCCTATCCTTCTCTAATTTCTATTCTAGGCTCTTCTTTTGCTAGTTTTCTTATATATGGAAATATTTTATTTTTTAAACATTCTTCACATATGTCAAAGTTATAAGTTTTGTAGTAATAACAATCTCCATAATTATAATTATCTTCATCTTCAACAGTTAATTCTGTATTATTACCATATATTCTTTCTTTGCAAATATCACAATAATATTCATTATATTTTGTTGTTGTTTCTTTTTCTATCTTCATATACTTCCTCCTAATTGCTGTATATTACAGCTAAACTTTTATTAGTGTTCAAAAAAAACCTAATTCGTTTGTTTTTTCGAAAGATAATTCTTCATCATCTTTATATAAATAAAATGTGCAGCTTCCATAATCATAACAAGTTTGCCAATTTTCTTTATACCATTTTAAAACATTTTTTACATCTTTATTTTCATATGTTTCTATTATACTATGACATTGCCATATTTCTATTTTGTACATCTTCAATCCTTCCTTTCACATTTTTCTAACTGCTGTATATTACAGCTAAACTTTTTCTACTAATCCGTAATTGAATTAAATCATATAAAATATTACAATTTAATATAAATGTATTACTATTAAAAGGTTCTCTTAATGCTATTAATTTGCTTTTCTTTTCTATGCATATAGTTTGATAATTTTCTTTTTTACTCCAAATTTCTTCTATTCCATCACTTAAATCTTTATCTTTTTTAAATCCAAACTTTTCTAATTCTTTTAAATCAACATCATCTTTTATTTTTAACATATCCTACTTCCTTTCACATTTTTCTAATGACTTTTTATATGTTTTATCACATTTTTGTTACTTTATAACTTATAGATTCCATCATTTCTTTGGTAACAACCTCTTGTATATTTATAACTCTTAATTCAATTGGATAAGCATAATCATCATCTATTTCCATTATTCCTAACACATCAACATAATTTCCATTTTCATCTTCCGTATAATCAATTGCCACTACTCTATCTCCATTTACAAAATCATCTTTTTGTATTAGGTCTTTTAGATTAGGAGAATGTTTGACTATATATTCTCCTTTTTTAAAATAATAATATGGATAAGTTTCCTTCAACATTAAATCTACTAATATAACTTTATTTTCATATTTCTTACCTTTTTCATCTTCTAGCCAAGCAAACTTTATAATTTTACCTAAATTAGTTCTTCCATATTCTCCTATTTCATTTTCCATAGATTAGTCCTCCTCTGTTTTAATTACATCACCACAAGTCCACCATATACTGTCAATATACTTTCCTACTTCTTCAAATTTCATTTTATTTTCTTTGCTAATTAATTGATATAATTTTTTTAAAGCTCTTTGATATTCTCCATCTGTAAGTAAAGAGTGTATATATGCCATTCTAATAGAATATAATAATCTTTTATATTTTTCATTATCCATATATCTACTCCTTTTCTAAAAGTGATTGCAAAACTAGTATTTTTTCTCCTCTGATAAAAGTGTTTTTATTACCTTTTTCTAACTCTTCTATTTTTGCTTTTATTTTGTCTTTGCTTACATAATCTTTTTCAATTACTTCTCTGTATCTTTTTATAACTGTATTTCTTATTTTTTCATCTGAAAATTTATCTTTTAATTCTTCTATTTCTTTAGATTGTTTTTCGATTAGATTTAAAACTATGCCTAATTTAGATAAACTTTCATTAGTAATTGTAGATAGGTCATAACACAATTGTAAATAATCGATTGCTTTTCTTTCTTCATCACTTAACATTGTTTTATTCCTCCCTGATATATTTTAAGTCTGCACATTCTCCATTATCCCATTTTTCTGCTAAATCTGGTCTTAATGTTCTTATGACTTCCCATAAAGCAACTTCATAATCTGCACTATCATTAAAATATAAATAATTATTAGCTTTTCTATAAGCATTCTTATTTTTCTCTTTTTCTTTTTCAAGCTCTGATTTTAATTCTCCTATTGCTATTGGAATTTGGTCATAATCTATATTGTCTAACATATTAGATGCTAATTCTAATAACTCTTTTTCTTTTTCATAAGCTGTTATAACTGTATCTATTGCCTGTTGATAATAACAATCTTCGTTTCTATCATCGCATATTTTATTATCAGCACATTTTTCACAATATTCACCTATAACATAATCTGCAATGCTATTTTTTAATATATCAATGGCTTCTTCTATATTCATTTACTTACACCTCACAATTCAAATTCTTCATTGCAATCTTCTAAATGGCTTAAATATTCTATTCTATTTTCTAATCTTTTTATTTCTTTTCTATAACTTTCTTTATGCTTTATTTCTTCTATTTGTTTATCCATTTCTTCTAGTATTTTTTGTCTATCATATCCTGATAATATATCTACTTCTAATATAAATTTTTTCTTATATGCTTCTGCTCCATTTAATATTAATCTTCTAGCCATTTCTTCATAATCAATCATTTGCATTTTTGCACCTCTCTTATTTTACTATTCCCATCTATCTCTATTTTCAAAATCTTCTTTAATCTGTTCTGCTAAACCTTGATATCCTTCTGCTTGTTCTCTCCAATATTTTATTTCTTTTTCTAGCTCTTTTGTTTTTTGCTCTAAACAATAATCAAAGTTTCTTTTAATGTATTCTATTTTTTCTAATTCTTCCCTTAACCTTCCATTTTCTTCTTTATGCTCTTTTTCTATTTGTTCTAGGTCTTTATATTTTTCTTCTTTATTAACATTTTTACTTAATAGTGTTA